>Ga0302349_1000071_pt1 | contig 208825 bp, 202 predicted proteins | sample PhyAR1_FD_202176 | JGI IMG/M metagenome (GOLD analysis project Ga0302349, IMG submission 202176) | Leaf surface microbial communities from alfalfa plants in UC Gill Tract Community Farm, Albany, California, United States - DLSL A.R1... | ecosystem: Host-associated > Plants > Phyllosphere >... | reverse complement strand
TCGCTGGCGTTTATTTTTAAATGGTCGCGTAACATAACTACCTCCTCGTAGTGAGAAAAGTATATGCCCCTAAAATTTGCGCTGAAACAGCTTTGTGTTGATTTATTATTATCATTTTGAATTAAAATTGATAGCAATATGTTAAGTCATAATAATAACGGCATTACCAGCGCTTTATCGGCGATATTGTCTGATTTATCGGCAATGGTTTATTTCAATGCCGTTATTATTAGTCTGCATTAATGGAGAACAGCGCTTGCCTGGCCGCCGGCGCGGGAAAGACGCAGGCGACGTTGTGTCCGCAGCCGGGAACGAGGGTTAACCGATGCGGCTTCTCCGGCGCCAGATAGCGCCGGTCATAGTCGGCATAGGCCAGGGCGCGCTGCAACCGGTAGGGACCCTGCAGCTGGGCGGCGCAGGATTTGTCGAGTATCCGATAGTAGGCCCCCGGCGCGGTGCCGGTATCACCGTCTGCGGCCAGGTAGGTGATATCCGCCGCCGCATAACGCCGGCGGGCTGCGTCGGCGGTGCGCTGCAGGTGAACGGGAAGCGCTTCCGTACCATATTTCCACTGGTTAGCCTGTGGGCACTGGCCGGCGTCCAGCGTTTGCCAGCGGAAGCGACAGGTTTTTTCACTGCCACAGCGCTCCGGGTGAAGGGGCTGGGGACGCAGGTTGTCAAAATAGAGCCAGCTGCCCGGATCGGCGACGACATAGCGCAGACGCACTCCGTCCGGCGGGTTGGCGAAGCCGACATAATGCTGCACGAATTGGGCGCCGGCGGAGAAACCGGCGACGGTGATCGACTGCAACGACGGCCAGCGCCGTTTCAGATCGGCCAGCAGGTTATCCATGGCGTTGAACGAGCCGGTTTTCCCGCCATTATCCAAACCGCCTTCGATCCAGGAGCCGCAGCGCCACAGGGCGTCCCCCTCTTGCGGCGCCGGTAGCCCGGCGGAACGGCAGCGGGCGGCAAGCGTCTCCGGCACCTGGAACAGCGGGGCGACCAGCAAGCTGTTGTCTCCCGCTCCCTGCGCGGCGTCGATCGCCGCTTGCAATGTCTTGGCGACATCGCGCGGGTGGCCGTGCATCACCACCAGCGCGGTGCGCGGCTGGGGGGAGTGAGCGTGCGCGACAAAATAAGGCAGTGAACCCGCCGCCGTCGGCGCGTGATAGGGCGTGGCGAGGCGTTCTAACACCGGCTCTGCACGAGCCGATTGGGCGAACAGCAGCAGGGCGGCCATTGCGATGCAACGCAGGCGGCGCATTCTCGTCAGGTTCGGCGCAGCGCAGCGCGCAGTTGTCTCAGGACTTCCCGGCATCGTTGTTCCTCACGCGCTCGTTGATAGTAGCGATAAAAGGCGCGTTCCGAACTGAGGTTGCCCGCGCGTGCCAGCTGCCTGAAGGTCAGGTATGCCAGGCTGAACATAATGATAATAAATAATAAACCGGGGAACAGCAGCTGCCAGCCGTCGGTGATGCGCGCATTAGGCAGATAGCGGAGTGAATAGGGCGTAATCAATACCCCTAACTGCTGCAGTCCCCATTGAGTCAACGCAGGGAACAGCACCAGCAACGTAACGAACACCAAATACAGCAAGAAATAGCGACAGGAAAGCAAGAAACGCTTGAACGCGTTATTGGCGCTTGGCCGCAAAACGAAGCCTGCGGGCGTGGCGCGCAAGATTTGCTGACGGCCACCGGTGAAACGATAGCGTTCCAGCGCCGCTACGCTATCCGGCAATGCCAGCAGCAGCTGCAGCGCAACAAGGCCGGCGCTGCGGTTGCCGATATAGTCGCGAAACCGCAACAGACGTATGGGGGCGCTTTGGGGCTTCTCGACGGATTCGAGCAGGTTTAACAGCTTATCGTGGTTTTCCCGCCGAATGCGAAAAGGCGTTTTGACCACGGCGATAAACAGCGTAATGACGGTCGGTAGGACGATTTTCAAGATATCTGCGGTGCTGATTTGTAACATGCGAGTTTCCTCTCGGGCTGTCTTGCGTTCCGGGCAGCAGAAGTATAGACCACGCTTATGGGACAACATGAAAACTGGCGTTACAGCTTGGTCTTTGATCTCCAAGGCGTTAACGCTAGACTCAGCAACATAAGCAAGACTGAGGGGATAAATGAATGGATGTGATTGAGGGGAGCGAGCTGCAGGTCGCCGACGCGGTCTACGCCTACCAGCTGGATGGCAAGGGCGGCGTCACGCCGATCGAGCGGGATGACAAGATCACCTGCGACGCGCCTTGCTGGCTGCATCTTGATTACGCGCACCCGGCCAGCGCCGAATGGCTGAGCACCACGCCGCTGCTGCCGGACTCGGTGCGCGAAGCGCTCTCCGGCGAAAGCTCACGGCCGCGCGTCAGCCGCCAGGGCGAAGGCACCATGATCACGCTGCGCAGCATCAACTTTAACGCCAACTCACGGCCGGACCAGTTGGTCACCATTCGCGTGTACATCACCGATAAACTGATTATCTCCACGCGGCACCGCAAGGTGTATTCCATCGATCAGGTGGTGAACGATTTGCAAAGCGGCGCCGGGCCGACCAACAGCGGCAACTGGCTGGTGGAGATTTCCGATGCGTTGACCGATCACACCAGCGAATTCATTGAGGATCTGCACGACAAGATTATCGATCTGGAGGACGCCTTGCTGGAACAGCAGGTGCCGGAGCGTGGCCAGCTGGCGTTGATCCGTAAACAGCTTATCGTGCTGCGCCGTTACATGGCGCCGCAGCGTGACGTTTTCGCACGGCTGGCCAGCGACCGCCTGCCGTGGATGAGCGACGACGATCGCCGCCGCATGCAGGACATCGCGGATCGCCTGGGGCGCGGGTTGGACGATCTGGACGGCAGCATCGCGCGCACCGCCATCTTGTCCGACGAAATTACCACGGTGATGGCCGACGCGATGAACCGCCGCACTTACACCATGTCGCTGTTGGCGATGGTATTTCTGCCGACCACCTTCCTGACTGGGCTGTTTGGCGTCAACCTTGGCGGCATACCGGGCGGCGGCAACCCCTTCGGTTTCGCGGCATTTTGCCTGATGCTGGTCGGGTTGGTGCTTGGCGTCGCCTGGTGGCTGAAGCGCAGCCGCTGGCTGTAGGCGAAAATGACGAAAACCCGGTTAACATTGAGCAAAATCAACATTTAGCCGGGGGAAATGGGGCATGATCTCTCTCGCAGGTGAATGCAACGTCAAGCGATGGGCGTTGCGCTCCATAATTGTCTTACTTTCTTATTTTTGAATTACTGCATAGCACATTTGATTCGTACAATGCCGGTTTAATCACCGGCATTTTTTTATTCGATTTCTCTCTTCCTCAGGCCGCGCTTTCATCCCAGAAGCTGGCTTCAATCTTATGCCCATCCAAATCACGGACAAAGCAGCCGTAGTAAGCCTCACCGTAATGCGGCCGCGAACCGGGCGCGCCTTCATCGACGGCGCCGGCCAGCAGCGCCTGGCGATGGAATTCATCCACCTGTTGCTTGCTGGTCGCGAAAAAACCGACGTGCGTGCCGTTGCCGGGTGAAGCGGGCTGGCCGTCGATCGGCACCTGCAGCCAGAACTCCGGGTAGTCGCGGCCATAACCGATCGCGCCGGGATGCTCCAGCACCCGTCGGCAACCCAAGGCGGCCAGCGTGCGATCGTAAAAGGCCGCGGCGGCGACGAAATCGTTCGAGCCCAGCGAGACGTGGGACAGGCAGGGGGTGATATTCATTGCGCGATCTCCATATGACTGTATAAATGCACAGTATAGGGTAAAAACGGCATCGCCCAGCAAATTATGCGCAAACTGTGAACAGGATCGAGATCGTCGAGAGAGGGAAAAGGTCGCCGCTCGCAGGGTGGCGAGCGGCGAGGGGACTTATTTGATTTCCAGCACGTCCAAACGCGCCGGCGCAGGCGCCGCGTCGTCCGAATCTTCCGGCTGCCAGCCGACCGGCTGCATCGGAATGTCTTCGCGATCGAAGGCCAAATCGCCGCCGTCCACCACCGCGCTGCCGTGGTGAATGCCTTTGAAATCGAACAGATTGATATCGCTCAGGTGCGAAGGCACCACGTTTTGCATGGCGCTGAACATGGTTTCCAGCCGGCCTGGGTAACGTTTGTCCCAGTCGCGCAGCATGTCGCCGATCACCTGGCGCTGCAAATTAGGCTGAGAGCCGCACAGATTGCATGGAATGATCGGGAACGCTTTGGCGATCGAGAAACGCTCGATGTCTTTCTCGCGGCAATAGGCCAGCGGGCGAATGACCACGTGCTTGCCGTCGTCGCTCATCAGTTTGGGCGGCATGCCTTTCATCTTGCCGCCGTAGAACATGTTGAGGAACAGCGTCTGCAGAATATCGTCGCGGTGGTGGCCCAGCGCGATCTTGGTGGCGCCCAGTTCGGTGGCGGTGCGATACAAAATGCCGCGGCGCAGGCGCGAGCACAGTGAACAGGTGGTTTTACCTTCCGGGATCTTGTCTTTAACGATGCTGTAGGTGTTTTCTTCGACGATCTTGTACTCCACCCCCAAGCCTTCCAGGTAAGCAGGCAGAATATGCTCAGGGAAGCCGGGCTGTTTCTGGTCGAGATTCACCGCCACCAGCGAGAAATTGATCGGCGCGCTCTGCTGCAGATTGCGCAGGATCTCCAGCATGGTGTAGCTGTCTTTGCCGCCGGACAGACAGACCATGATGCGGTCGCCTTCTTCAATCATATTGAAATCGGCGATCGCTTCGCCCACGTTGCGGCGCAGGCGTTTTTGCAATTTGTTCAGGTTGTATTGCAAACGCTTGTTATCTTGTTGATTCTCAGTCATTTTATTATTTCGATACTCCAGAAAGGGGCATTATAGGGGCAAAGAGCATTAAATAGCCAGCCTGTCATTGAGCATTGCCACCTGATCGCCGTTCATCTGTTCAATCCATTTTCCGTAGATCTCGTAAACCATCTGCGCGTTTTCGTGTCCCATCTGCGCTGCGATAAATGACGGGTTCGCTCCGGCCGTCAAAAGCCAGCAGGCGAACGTGTGGCGCGTCTGGTACGGATTACGTGGCCGAACACCTGCGCGCTTCACAGCGGCATTCCAGCGAGCGCCGATCGACGATAGGCCATAGTGCGGCCGCTGTTCGCCTTTGGATGGGCGCGGGACGAACACAAAGCGCAGGCGTTGGCGTTCGGTGCTGCCGTATTCGCGGTGATGATACGTGATCTCGGTTGGCCGATGCAGGCCGGTAAGCAGCCGCTGCGCGCGTAGTGCCTCCACCGCCGGCGCGAGTAGCGTTACCGTGCGAAAACCTGCCTGCGTTTTTGGCGGCCCGAATTCGCCCAGAGACGTTAAATTTCTGCTCACACGTAATTCACCTTTGTCCAGGTCGATATCCTCCCATGCGAGTGCGGCAAGCTCGCCGTGGCGCAGCCCGGTAAAAATGGCAATTGTCCACATGAAACGGCGCTGGCCATCCAACGCCATCACCAACTGATCATACTCGTCACGTAGCAGCGGATCCGGTTTCGTGTTCGAGCGCTTCAATTTCTTCACGTCTTCATAGGGTTTGTCACGGATAAACCCCGATCGGTAGGCAAAACGTAAGACGGTACAGAGTGCCCCAACATAATCGTTTACCGTGCGCACGGTGCGGCCGTCCTTGTTGCTGCGCAGGCTTTCCTGGTAAAAGGTTCGCCCATGCAGGAGCGCATTTCTAAAACCGAGAATGTCGTTGTGGTTGATGTCCGCCAGCGCCCGATCTGGTCCCACAATGAATTTTATGGTTTTCATTTGTGACCGGGTTTTTTTCATCGTATTACGCGCCAGCTCTGGTTCTCGGTTTTCCAGCCAGGCATCCACTAACTGGCCGAATGTCTCGACCTGACGAACTGGCCCAGAAGCGATGGTGGCTTCTGCTGCACGTTTAGATGTCGGGAACCGTGCGGCATAATCAAACTGCCCCAGTTGGATTTCACTCTGGATCACCGCCCGCATCATGGATGCACGCTTGATATTTGCCGGGGTGATTTCCCAAGATTTCAGCAATTCGCGACAGCGTTTCCCGCGATACATGAACCAGATAGCCAAGCGCTTTCCGCGGATCTCGACACCGGTTGGTAGTTTTGCTTTTGCCATCACGCATCCTGAACCATCTTATTAATCTCCGGGTAGTTGTACCAAGTGACTCCGCGTACGGCACGTTGGCCACTGGATGCAACCCGCTTGAAATGCACCCCTTCAATCCAACACCCTTGGCGATATTTTTCTATTTGTCGATCGCTAAGGCCCGTCTTTGCTTTAAGCCTATCTTCAACAACCCACTCTTCATTAAAGATCACTTGCGGCATACTTCACCTCATGATCGGCCAGCAGATTATCGTGCTGGCCGTTACTATTTTGATTTTCGAAAATCATTTTTCAGTGCTGTAAACGCCGTCGCAGTACAGAACGGCGCGCGGGCGGCGCAATTGGATTGCTTCCCTCATTCGCTCGCACTGGTCGAAGCTCGAGTAAATTCGCTCAGATACTGGCAGCGCGTCGCACGCATCGTGGCCGCACGGGCTTACCAGCAGGAGGAAGCCGATAAGTGTCAGCATGCCGCCTCCTGCGCCGGCGACAGATCATCGATCGCCTGCTGATAGCGCTGAACCTCATCAGCGCTCAGGAACCGCGCAGAGCGATGCAGAAGGGCGCCGAGCTCTGCCCGTTCCTGGCTTGTGGTGCCGCCGTTCTTGCCGGCCGCATCGATCGACGCACCCAGGCCGGCAATCGCGTTAAGGCGGTGGTGTTGCAGTACGATTTTGTTTTTCAACTCGGTGTACAGGGTGATCCCCAGCTGCGCTTTCATATCTTCAACTGAGGCGCGGAGGTCTGTCGCCTGAGCAGTGGTGGTGATCTTGTCGATGCTGCCGCGAATATCTTCAGCAATCTTTTCTGGTGCTGAATTTTCTGTAACTGCCTCGGGCGCCTTATCTGCCGCCTTTATCAGTTGCCCGGTGCTTACGCGGGTATCCGGCGTGACGTCTTTTTCTTTATGCCAAACCATCTCTTGCCCGCGCTCGAGCATTTCCATGATCTCGGAGTTATTCGGCAGCCGCCGGCCAAGGCGGTGCATGACGGATTTGCGAGACATTGACTCGTACCAGTTAACCCACGGCCCGCTGTCACTGTTCCTGCTTGCGGCGCGGACTTTCTCGATATCCTCGATATTCATCACTTCAAACTGCAGCTCGCCGGTGCGCATCTTCGCGTAGGCGAACGCACCTATCATCTCGCCACGGTCGAGCATGTTAGGTTCATAGAAAATGTGTTCGCCGTTCTCGTCCATCCAGACGCGGAATTTATCGTTTTTGTACAATACGCGGGTGGCGATGATAGATACCTCGCCAGACTGGCGTACCCGCTTCATTACGCCATCGATCATTGGCAGGTACTGTGCGCGGCGGACCCGTTGACCATTTGGGAGCTTGGTTTTGTAAACGACGAGCGCAGCTTCGCGTCCGTCTGGAATGAGTCCGTCTTTTGCACAAGACGAAAGGGCGTTGATGACGCTCTGGCGATCGGCATCGAACAGATCTGGATTCGTTGATAACGCCACTGCCGCGGCGTTGGTGAATTTTTCAAAGCTGACGTGGCTCGGCAAAATCGCTTTTGCCGGTGCCAGCTGTTCCGCCAGGTCTTTCTGGATCATCGCAAGTTGGTTGCTCATTGGTATGCTCCTTGGGCTACGCGCAGCGCTTCGATGCGGCGCTGGTCAAAGTCGTTAATGTCGTCCACGATTTCTTCTGTGATCGGTTCTGGCCACACGTCGGTATCCTGTGCCTGTTTGATATCCCGCAGGGTTTTGCGGTACTCAAGGCGGCCGAGCTCGAGCAGGTCAGCGGAGGCCTCAACGATGGCGATCCAGTGGTAGTGCTCATCTTTGTTGACGAAGATCCAGAAGAACTGATCCAGCGCCGCAACATCGCAATACATGCCTGCGCTCAGGTGGTAATCGCGCTCGATGATTTCACGGTGCAAGCGGGCGCGCAGGGCGCTTTGCTTGACATTACCCATGCTGACGGTTTTCAGGTCGTAGCCGATACGCAGGCCCACGGCCTCAATCTCAAGATCGGGACGTACGCGCAGTTCGAGGCCGGTTTCTTCATCGATACCGAAATAGCTGACCTCGACCGCGCGTTGTGGGTTCTGCAGCAACTGCCCGACAGATGGGTGGGTGAACAGGGCGCGCTGAATTGCCTTGGCGTGTTTCATCTGCGCCTGCGTGATCGGCTGGCGCTGGTCGTTCCCATTTTTCCAGGCGCTGATCACTTCGTCGGCGAATACCGCAGTTGGCAAAATCGTTTTGATACGCGCGGCCATATCCTCTTTGCTGCCGCTGACCGGCAACGGCGCCGGAATCGCGCGCTCTTTCTCGACAAACTCCGGATCGATGGTCGCCAACTGTTCCAGCAGTGCGTCGCGGCCGCCGGTGGTTTTCAACGGCGCCGGCAGGGTGGCGTTGTACTCTTTGATGCAGGCTTTCATCGCCGTGGCGGTGATTTTTGCGTCCTCTGGGATGCTCTGAAATTCCGGCGGCAGCAGCATGTAGAACTGGCCGATTTCGTCAGCGTTGCCGCCCAGCGCATACGGCGCTTGCAGGGTGGCGTTATGCTTCTCGATCACGGCGCGCAGCGTTTCGGCGTCGGTCTGTTTCGGCAGGGTGGCGTTGTGCTGTTCGATAAATGCGCGCATCGATGCTGTATCTGTGAATGCCCCCTCGGGGATCACAGGCTCAACGCTGAATTCCTCGTCCAGCTTTTCAGGTTCTAGCGCCAGCGCGTGAACCAACGAGCCGAACGTCAGCGCATCGGTGCGCTCGCGCTGTATGGTTTTGATAACGTGGCGGCCGTGGTAATACATCAGGCTGATCCGCGCGTCCTTTGCCATCGTGCTGCTGATGCCGTTGGCGCTGTGATAGACCTCGTTCGGAATATCCAGATAACGGCCGGGCTCGAAGTATGCAGGGGCTGCCGGTTCTTCCCGGCGCGGTGCGTTGACGACTGCCGCGGCAGGCTCGTTCTGTACTTCGACTGGCGCCGCGGTATTGGCGTTCTCACCTGACACTCCGGCCGTTTCCGTAGACGAATCCAGGAACTCGCGAACATCGTCGCCGGTCGTGGCGCCCGAGGTGTCTACCTTGGCCAGCGGTGACGCGTCAAACAACTCGGAAACGTCAAATCGACCGCCACCCATGCTGCGGAGTTCGCCGGGTTGCTGCTGCGCGACTTCCGTTTTTACGCCTTCATTTGAGGCGTCAACCCGCTCGGGCGCTGGATTTTCCTGCTGCAGCGCGCCGCTGGCGCTTGCGTCGGTGGCTGCAACCATTTCCTGATATTTTCTCTCTGATTCCCGGCGCGCTTCCTGCAGATAGAACTCCACGCGAGAATCGATATAAGCAACGCGCGGATCCTTTTTATCCTGCCAATTTTCCAGAACGTCGCAGGTGAGGTGATGGACATCATCGGCAACGAGCTGGTTGAATGGATCGCACGTTTCAATCTCTTTGGCCAGCAGCCGCGCGATGTAGCTGTGTGATATGCCTTCGCCGACGGCTGCGGTCAATTCTGCAACGTCGCTTTCATCCATAACACCAGTCGTTCCGGCCAGCGCCGCACGTATTTCAGCCCGCAGCCATGCGCAGCGTTCTGTCTCGAACTCTGCGACCACTTCATCTTTTTCACCCGCATTTGAGGCCGTTTGTTGCACGATTTCCGTGTTTTGTTGCGCCGGTTTAGCGTCGACCTCGATCAGATTGGCGTTGATATAGCTGCGCAGCGCACCGGGGGTAACGTGCAGGTTTTCTTCGGCCCCGCGGACCAGCGCAACAATCGCCTGTCGGGAGAACTGCAAAACGCCAGGCGTGGCGCTGAGCTGCTCATTCCATGCTTTGAGCGCCTCGTCGTTGCGCTTTTTCATTTCGTTCACAGCGCGGATGATGGCGCCCGGGGGGTTGGAAATATCGAAATCAGACGGATACAGCGCGCAGCCGATCACGGTTTCCAGCATCTGCAGGGAGTCGATCGGCGTGCCGGCTGCTGGCTCGGCGCCGTTTGTGAGGCTCGCACCGGATGCGGTGCGCAATGGCTCCTCAGGCGCGGTTTCGGTAGGCTTGGCGCCGCCGGCCGCTGAGGTTTGCCATTTCGTGATAACGCCCGCGCGCTGTTCTACCGTAGCGTCGAGGTATTCGGTGGCGAATTGGCACAGTTTGCCCAGCTCCGGCACCTTGCCGAACGGTGGCCAGATGGCTTTCATGCCCGAGATCGCAGTGATCGGCATTTCCGGGTAGGTGTGTGCGAACTGTTTAAGGCTGGTCAGTGCCAGAATGACGTTTTGCGGGTAGCGCTGCGCATCGTCCATCACCAGAGCTTTTGCCGCGGCCAATTGCTCGTCGTTCAGCTTCAGGCAGTTATTGCCGTAAAGCCACGCCGCGGCGATCACGGTGTGCTTGTCGAGGCTCGATGCGAAGTATTCACCTGCTGTTTTCTGCTGCTCCTGCACCACCTGCGTTTTTTCAGTGGTCCTGCTGTTTTCTGCTGCGCCTGCAGCACCTGCAGGTTTTGTCATGTAGGGATACAGTTTCGGGAATGCCACGGACGGATCGAGCGTGTCGCGCGGCACACAGGTTTTGCTGGCGTCGCTTTCCAGCGCCCAGGTAAGCCAGAATGTTTCGCTGAATTCGCCCTCGGCGGGCAGTTCGTCCACGACTGGAAAATCGATGCGTACCGGTGCGAAGTAGTCGGCTTTTGAATGGCCAGCTTCCATGAAGAGAAAATCACGTTTTGTCTCCGCGTGATCGTCAGACTTTGCCTCAAAGTACGTAAAAAGATGGTTTTTCCCAGATTTCTGTTTTGCCCTGTAAAGATAGGCTGCAACATTTTGCATTGTGTAGTTCTCCTAGGTTTAGGTACAATGCCAGCCGATCAGTGATCTGCTTCGGTTGGTCATTGGTTATGCTCCGGTTATTGGGGGTGGTTCCCCGGTAACCCGTCACCGGGACGTAAAGCCGGTAGACTGGCCCGCCTTGTGCGGGCCTTTTTACTTTCTAATCGCAATAACTGCGGTTGCAGTGTGGGCAGTAAATAACATGGGTGTTTTTTGCTTCGTCCAGCGAAATTCCGGTTTCATAACCACGCAATCCGTGTTGCTGGTAAATATCCTTTTTGCAACGAAAACAAATTCCATCGTATGGCGCGAAATGTGGAACGTGTTTATTGTTGCAATATTCCACCTGTGCCTTTCGTGCCGCGATAGGGGAAAATAATTTTTCCATAAATAACCTCTCGTGGTGATTGATATTGAAATGCGCCCTGCGAGTTGACGCCCCGGAAGGGAAACGCTGGACGCATTTCAATATTCTAAAAAGCCCCGCCGCGACGGCGGGGAAGACTACACACAGCAATTAACGAATCGATACCACGTTGATTTTTATAGAGTTGGCTGGCTCTTTAGGCGTGATAAGGTGCACCTCAACCCCAAGCGCGATGCGCTCGAAGCGGCGGACAACAGCTTCAATCGCGCAAACTTCGCAATGCTCGTAGCCAATATCCTTGCCATTATGGGTGATAGCGAAAGGGCGTTGATTCTGGTGCTCGTTTTCCGGGAGTGCGATATATCCAGCGACTTCACCATTTGAAAACACTTTTGCCACGTTATTGCTGACCTGCGCCAATTTGAAAATAATAGTCTTGCTCATTGGTATGCTCCGTTTTTAGGTAATGGGATCCCGCGGCTGATTAATTCAGCCGATAGGGTGTTACTAATTTAAATATCAGTGCGTGCCAGCTGGCTCGAATTCCGGCGGGATCCGCAGGGATTCAAAAGGGCGCTTGATGGCCCGGAGGTTGCCGACCGGTTCGAACCGGTAGCGGCCGCGGATGTAATCGAATGATCCTACCCACGGCGCGCCGGTGCGCGTGTTGCGGAGGCTAACGGCCCTACCGCTGTTTGGGACGATCTTGCTCATTGCCATGCCCCCTTAAAAATCAGTGTTGCTACGATGACTCCCGCCCAGAACAGGCTGCAGGCGCCGACAACAATCAAAAAACCAGAAACCTCTGTCGCTCATGATTGCCTCTGTGGCGCCCCGTAGGGCGCGGTAGGTGTTAGTGTCTACGCCAGGCACCAGAGCAAATGAAATCAGTGAAATGCTGCTGGTTTACGATGGTTTCCCCCGTGGTCAGCATTTCGGGATGTGCCGCTCGATAATCAACTTTCCGGTCAGCGATAAATGAAACCATGTCAGCGCCACGACGATTCACGTTAAAGTTGCCTGTATGAACCAGCATTGCTGCGAAACGCTGCTGAACGTTGTACACAAAAGCCGTGTCGTATGCGTCTTTGCTGAATTTTTCGTTATTCATCGTGTAATTCCTGCCTCGGTTGGTCATTGGTTATGCTCGCCGTCTTTCCGGCTGTCAGAACGTCGTACCTGCTGCGCGCTTGTCTCGATGACTTTTGCTGCGTTGTGTTTAGATTAAACCCTATTCGTGTTTTAGTGTCAACACGCAATGTGTTTGGTGTTTTTGAGAGGGAGCATTTTTTTGGGGGGTGAGGGTGTGGTGTGAAAAAAATGGGCGTAAAAAAACCGGCTCAATGGCCGGTTATGGTGAACTGGGGGCAGTGCTAACGTTACTCGGTGATAGGTTTATATCTACCGCGCAAGTATTTCTCTACATAATCATCAAGTTCTTTCAGGCGCAATTGGAAGAGATCGATCATCCGCTCTTGCTCTGCTTCTGGCAACTGATTGAATAGATCCAGCATCTTTTTCTGGTTTTCATTCATCCAGTTTTCAGGGGAATCTTCATCACCAAAAACCAGTTCTGCAGGGCGTAGGCCCAATACCCGAGAGAGTGTTATCGCATCATCGATCCCTATGTTACGGGAGCCTGATTCATAGTTTCCAATACGCGATTGCGCCCACCCGCACCATTCGGCGAGTGTCTTTTGGGAAATTCCCCTTTTCTCCCTGGCCAGCTTTAGGCGGGCTGCGATCTTCTCATTCGTATTCATGAAACCTTTTTACCACGCTCCGTGTTATTACTCAAAACCCGTATAGTGTTGACATTGAAACACGTTGTGTGTTTAATTTGCTTCAGCAACACATAACATGAGGTGAAAATGAACAACATTGCAAAAGAGAGGATTGCTCTTGGCTTAACGCAGGAGCAGTTAGCAACGATCTTCGGATGGCGGCAGTCCCGTATTTCGAATTATGAAAATGGAACCCGCCGGCCCGGTCTCCCAGAATGCCGTTTGATTGTTGAGACGCTTAACAAACTCGGCCGTGATTGCACTTTAGACAGCTTATTTCCTCCACAAGAAGAGGCTGGAAAAACAGAAGCATAACAGTGTCATTTTCCTTTCATGAGAGTAGCACTGATGCCGCTTAAGGACTGATTTATGGAAATCAAACACGAGCAGATCCGCGAAGCGCTGCGCGGGTGGGCCATCGAAACAACCCAGCGCACTGTAGCCGCCGAGATCACCCGCGCTTATTTTGACCTGCATTTACAGGCGCCACTACTGGCGCAGATCGAACATGCCGACGGCAGCGTTGACGATGCAGCATGGCACAACAACAAACAGCAGATCTTTCGCTGGCTGGACGGCGATAGTGTGGCCGCACGCCGCAAGATTCAACAGCTGCAACCGGCGATCCTCGCCGCGCTGCCAGCAGAGCTACGCGCCCGGCTGATTGCCGGAAACAGCATTGAGTATCTGGCAATTCGCGCGCTGAAAGAACACCAAGGGGCGATCGCCGCGGCGCTGTTGAACGCGTTGCCGACCGACTTTGAACGGGAATGCGACAAAGCTGAGCGAAGCCTCAACGAGTTACGACGCGCCTATTCAACCCTGCATTAACCGGAGCATAAACCAATGGCCAATTTTTCAAGAGCACAGATCGAAACGCAGATCCGCGCCCAACTGGTGCGCGAGGGAATTCCCGACGACGTGGCGCGCTCGGCTGCCGGCCGTGGTGCCGATCATTACCTGTCCAGCCCGAACGCAACGATCGCCAGCAGTATCGCTATCGCAAAGACGTACGCAAAGCCGTTAAAGCGGGTAAAGGGCAAGCCGGATCGCCCGCATGTACCTGGGCGCCGCATGGGGCGTCGCTAATTATGCTTTGGGATAAATTCTTCCGCTGCTATGTCGGTGATTGCGTGGATCTCATGCGCGAAATGCCTGAAAAGGCATTCCATACCTGCGTAACAAGCCCGCCATATTACGCGCTGAGAGACTACGGCGTTGAAGGCCAGATCGGCCTGGAGCCGACGCCGGCGGAGTTTATCCAACGATTGGTTGAAGTCTTCCGTGCAGTGCGTCGCGTACTCCGTGATGACGGAACGATCTGGGTAAATATCGGCGACAGTTACGCGGCGAGATTCAGTGGCAATAACGGATATTCAGATGGAAGAACCAATCGGCAAGAGCGGCGTGCGGCAGGAGTGCCAGCAGGGGTTAAGCCGAAAGATATGCTCGGCATGCCGTGGCGGCTCGCCTTCGCGCTTCAGGACGATGGTTGGTATCTGCGCCAAGACATCGTTTGGCACAAGACTAACCCGATGCCGGAGAGCGTACGTGATCGCTGCACAAAGGCTCACGAGTACGTTTTCTTGCTGAGTAAGAGACCGAAGTATTACTTCGATCACGAAGCCATCAAGGAGCCCGTAACGGGTAACTCGCATCCGCGCGGGAAAGGTGTCACGCCTAAAAGCCAAGCCAACGCATTCGGAAATCGGAACAACGCATCGTTCTCGGCGGCTGTCTCTGGGTTGGTAGAGCTCCGTAATCGCCGGACGGTGTGGTCGGTGCCAACGCGACCATTCAAAGGCGCCCATTTTGCAACGTTCCCGCCGGCGCTGATTGAGCCGTGCATTTTGGCAGGATGCCCGGCCGGTGGCGCTGTTATAGACCCGTTCGGCGGTAGTGGCACTACTGCGGGCGTTGCTGCGGCATACGGCCGTAAGGCGGTGCTGTGTGAGCTGAACCCTGAATATGCGGCTTTAGTGCCGGGCAGGGTTAGCGACATAGCGAACTCAATCACCGAACAACGAAATACCAGGAACAGCTAATGGCTCGAATTCGTACAGTTAAGCCTGAATTTTGGACGGATGAGAAGGTGGTGGAGTGCTCCATTGCAGCCCGATTGCTGTTTATTGGCTTATTCAATTTTGCCAACGACAAGGGCTGCCTTGAGCGTTCGCCGCGCCGAATCAAAATGCAGGTTTTCCCCGCGGACTCGATGGATTGTGAACCGCTACTCCAAGAGCTTATCACTCATGGATTGCTCACTGAGTACTCAGTGAATGATGTGCAGTATTTGCACATTTCAGGATTTTTAAAGCACCAAAAAATAAATCGGCCGAGCCAGACAAACATCCCTGTGCCACCTGGTTTCAATGACAATTCAGTGAGTAATGGTAATCAATGCGGGAACAATTCACAGAACACTCATGGAGTACTCAGTGAGGACTCAATGAGCAATCACGGAGGACTCACTGACGGAAAGGAAGGGAAGGGAAAGGATCTAAAAGATAAAACCCCACACATAAAACGCGCGGGCGCGATTGCTTCGCCGACGGGGGAATCGGCGGCCCCGGAATTCGTGGATGAATCCTGGCCTGATGATCCTGCCGTGAAAATCCCAATGACTGCCGACTGGCAACCGTCGTCAGATTTCCGCCAGCGCGCCGCGCTCTGGAATGTACACCTGCCGGCCACTGGGTGGGAGCAGCACGAACTGGCATCGTTCCGAGATTATTGGACAGCGGAAGGCAAGGTATTCCACCAGGTGCAGTGGGAACAAAAGTTCGCCCGGCATCTGGCCAGCCAGCCTTCGCTAAATCGAAAAGCAAACGCAACGGGAGGTAACCATGCGGAATTCAGATACAACCCGGGTGATCAGCGCTCGTACTACGAGCAGTTCACCGAATGGGAGCGGCAGTCCGGGGGGCAGTCCGCCTCCGCAGGAGTGGGCGCTCTGGGAGCTGATGACAAAAATCTACGGCCAGCGGTGGATTGCCAAGAATGGCAATCGTCCATCGGACCTATGGACGGCGCAGGTCAATTCGATGACGAGTGAGCAGCTCACCCGCGTATGCAGTGCCTTCGCGGACAAGTGCAAAACCGGCAGCCACTGGCCGCCCGATCTTGCCGAGTTTGTTGCGGTGACCGCCGAATGCAGCGGTGGTGCGTTCGGTCTGACGGTCGACGATGTTCTCGCCGAGAACAAGCGCTGGCGCAATGAGTTCTACCGCTACAGCTGTGCAGAAACGTTCGAGTGGCGCCATCCGGTGCTTTACCACATCTGCATCGCACTCAAACGCATTGGCATTGAGAGAAAACTCACTGAGCGTGAACTGCGTGCGCAGGCCGCGAAAGAACTGGATCGCTGGGAAAAACGGGTTGCAGGCGGATTGCCTATCCCGCCAATCCGTCGACAGCTGGCACCGCCTAAAGCACCCCCAGGGCCAACGCCGGCGGAACTGCTTTATGCGGAGTACAAGCGTAAAAAGGGGATTATTTAACACTATGAAAAAGATAGTAAAACCGGAGCATAAACCAATGACCAACAATCAGGCTGTCAGAGTATCCGCAAAGCAGCTCGTGGATATCATCCTCGGCAAAGAAATGAGCACCACTGAAATTTGGGAGGCGGTCAAAGCCGCGCACCCGGCAAACACGATGACGCGGCAGGAGCTGGCGCTCAGGCTGCGGTCGATGATCAGATCGCCGGACGTAAAAATCACAAAGAAGGGCTGCGGGCCGAGGGCGCTCTACAAACTGACAAGCGTGTCCGACAAATTTGTTGAGCGCGCCGAGGTGAATTATCGCGCCAATCCACGTACCGGCACGCCGGATAAAACGCTGTGGCACTTCCACCCCAAAGAGCTGCAGTTCTGCAACGTCCACAAGATGTTTGATCAGGCGCTGGCCAACCTGCGCGGGAGGGCATCGGCATGATTGACAAGAATCAGGTTGTTGCAGTGCGCAGCAAATCTGCCGGTGGCCGGATCATTGACACGGATGTGAATCGAGAGCCTCACCTTTACGAGTCGCTTTATCCCGAGGGGTATGTCTCAACGTTGCTCGGGCAGTTGGAAGATGAACGCGCGGCGCGTGAACAGTGGCAGAAGAACTGCCGACGAGTGGAGCAACTGGCCGAAGCCGCAGAAGAACGGGCCGAAGCGTTGGCTGTTGAGAATGTGGCAATGCGCAGCGTTATCGATGCTGCTATAGGGGTAGCGAATAATTCTTCTGGCATTGCAGGCTGGCAACTGAACGGTGAAATCGCCGATTGGGACGAAATATTGCCAGAGCTGAATATCGAGACCCCGGCCACTGACGCAGCACTTGCAGCTATCGAAGCGCGGTCAATTACAGCGGCGTTGGATTCATGCTCTGAGTATCTCGATACAGACTGTGTAATGGACAGGCTTGGGATCAGTTATGCCGATGCAGAATTACGATCAATCGGGGCGATGGAACTTTGCAACGCACTGAAATCTCATGCCGCCAACATTCGGGAGGCCAAATGAAAGAGCGCCCAGTGATTTTCAACGGAGAGATGGTTCGCGCCATTCTCGACGGCCGCAAGACCCAGACGCGGCGTGCAATCAGCGATCGGCACTTGCACCTGATCGACGTGGCTTCGCAGGTTGGCGAATGCTATCCGCTGGAGTCTGGAATCGACCATGCCAACAGCCAGAGCTATTACCGCGAGTATTGCCCATTCGGCCAGGTAGGCGATCGGCTGTGGGTGCGGGAGACATGGACGCCTGAAAGTATCGATGCTGAGGAGGGTAACTATTCCCCAGACTATCGCGCCACGGCCAACGGACAGCCCCTTGATGGGCGATGGACACCTTCAATCCACATGCCGCGCTGGGCCAGCAGAATCACGCTGGAAATCACAGCCGTGCGCGTTGAGAGGCTGAACGATATCAGCCAAGCGGATGCCAAGGCTGAGGGCGTAAAACCGGCTGGCGACATGCTGCCGGATTATCCAGACACATTCCTGACGCCAAAGGGCGACTTTGCTATAGCCAAAGTTGCATTCCAGCGCCTCTGGCAATCCATTTATGGCGAAGAGAGCTGGGCAGCCAATCCCTGGGTGTGGATTATCGAGTTCAAGCAGGTCAGCGCTAGGGAGGTGGAGCGTGGGTAATCAAAACTTCAAGCCAGGGAGCCTGCGCTATTTCGATGAAGAAATTGGAACGTACATTGTTTCAGAGCCTGGCTCAAAGCAATACAGCTCAACGGCAATGGCGGCTACTGAATATTTTAATGGCATCGAATGGTTGCCGGTAGACGGCGATGAGGAGTTCCAGCATGGCTAACCGCAGACCGCGCCTGGTGCGCGGGGTAGAAATTACCACAGAATGCGACATGTGGCAGCAGAGCAAACATTATCGCTTTCGCTCAGGCATGTACTACGGACGGATCAGATATGCGGAGTTGCGTGATGAAAAGTGAACTGAAGCCATGCCCGTTCTGCGGTGTGCATGGAAATGGGAACGTGCAGCTGCAGCACCGCTGCAATCTTCTCGGATGGCAAGTCCTCTGCTTGTCGTGCGGCGCCCGTGGTCCGAATGGGTATCATGACGATGCTGTAGACCTTTGGAACAACCGCACGACTGACGGCGCTAACGGTATAAATTCAAAAGAAAATGATTGAATTTCGTCCTGTAGCACATCAAGGCCCGCAAAGGGCCTTTTCTTTGCTTGCAAACTCAAATTATTCTAACCATAATTATACTGTATAAATAACCAGTATCAAGGAGGCGCATGATGAAAGTCGAATTAGTAATCCAGAAAAACAAAGAGTTACCGGCAGGCGCAGTTGCGGCGATTGAACAGGAATTCCAGAAACGACTGCTGAAATCATACCCCGATTGCCGCGTCGCCGTACGGCTCGGCGCCCAGGATCATCTGTCGGTGCTCGGGGCTGAAAAGGGCGCCAAAGAGCGTGTAGAGAACATCCTGCAGGAGACATGGGAAAGCGCGGACGACTGGTTTTATTGATGGCACTCTTTGCCGACAAATCACACAGCAAAGGAGGTTGAGGTGACCGGATTACAAGACACGCCCCCAGGAGGGTACAAAGTCGTGCGCTGCATGGATGATGCAGTGGTTGCCAGATTCAAAAATTTCCCCGTCTGCGAGCGGGCGTTGATGTACCGAAAGGGCGATCAGATCTCCTTCATGCAGCTACAGCCAGAAGACATCGTTGGCACGCCAAAGCTGATAACACAAATTTTAGAGCGGGCCGGCTACCGTAACCTGAATTCTGATAGACTCACTTAACGGGCCTGAACACCCCGTGCCTGCTGCGCCACAGGAGAGAACATGGCGCAGTTACAACTCATCAAGCAATCACCAGGAATACTGATCCCGGCCACGCCGGAGACCAGCGAATTTCTGCAATCGAAATGCAAGCTCGGCGCCGTGCTGGTGGCCGATTTCAAACAGGTGCGCAACCCGGCGTTTCACCGTCGTTTTTTCGCGCTTCTCAATCTGGGCTTCGAATACTGGGAGCCTACCGGCGGCGCCATATCGACTAACGAGCGCAAGTTGGTTACCGGCTATGCCAGATTCTTGGCCACGTTCGGCGGCAATGAGCCGGCGCTTCTGAATGCGGCTGAGCAGTATCTTGAACGCATCGCTGATCGGCGCGCCGGCAGCATCAGCGCGTGCAAATCCTTTGATGCCTATCGCGCGTGGGTGACGGTCGAGGCCGGCCACTATGACGCGATCCAACTCCCCGACGGCACTCTCCGCAAACACCCCCGCAGCATCGCGTTCGCAAACATGGACGAAACAGAGTTCTATCAGCTGTATCAGGCCGCACTCGATGTTTTATGGCGCTGGATCCTGCACAAGCCGTTTCGCTCCCATGACGAGGCCGAGAACGCCGCGGCGCAGCTGATGAATTTTGCGGGGTGAGACGATGAAAATTTACCGCAGCAAAAAATGGTTGGCGGCCGTAGGGCAAATCGAACAATGCGTGTTGTGTGGAAACTGGGGAACCCAGGTCGCGCACCGGAACGAGGGGAAGGGCATGGGGCTGAAGACTGACGACTGCGCCACCGCGGCGCTCTGCGTTTGTTGCCACACCGCGATCGATAACGGCAAAGATCTCTCACGCGAAGAGCGGCGCCAGATGATGGACCGCGCGATCGTTCTGACGATTATTCAAATCGCCCGCCGCGGGCTGGTGGTGCCGCAATGATGAACGCACAGCAACTGGAATATATTCGGCTGGAGTTAACCCGCGCTCTACATGATGACTCCGGCGGCACTAAGGGGCAACTACAGGCATTTATCGAGCACCCGCCGGCGGATAAAAACCATTTGCCCCGCCAAAAAATTCACAAAGTGGCGCTGGAGGGGGGGCGCGAGGTCAACGCCGAAAATTCTGCGGTCTATGCGTTGGAGACACGCAGCCGCAGGCAGCCAATGCCGCCGATCAACGATCATGTCTTTTCGTCGTGCGCGTGGCGCCGAGCAGTGATGACGTTGGGCGAACATCAAATCGCATGGCTACGCTACTGCTACGGCTTCGATCTGCAGTTCAAATACCAGACCGAAATTTGCCAGCACGTGTGGGAGAGCTACCAGGCGTACAAAGTCGGCAAACGCCTCCAGTCAAAAATTATTAAGCGCCTGGTGTCGTTAGTCTGGCTGGCCGTGCAGGAAACGGCGGCAAAAAACAAAAATGAGACATACAAGGAATACGCCGGCAGCGCACTGGCCAACTTGATGAGCGTCGACCGTTCAACCTGGTCACGGGTATATGCGCCGCACTGGGCGCGCCTGAAAGAGGTCGCGGAGAAAATGGACGTAGAAGCCTTGCAACTGGTGTCGACACGTCGCGAAGAGATTATTTATCGGTTGGAATTGCAAAATGCAACAAAATAGGGCATATTTGACGCTAATTTGATAAATTGCCAAAATTGTGTTAACCCGCCCGCGCGCGGGTTTTTTTATTTCCCGCTCCAGATGGGCGCCCCGGAAAGTTGCCGCTCTCCGGGGCTGTATGCCCGCGTCAACAGTCACGAGCACACCCCTCTATTGGAGTGCCGAGACCTTGAAAAATCACGTTAATGCAGTTGTATCACGTGCCAGCGGAAAGCCGGCGCCGATCGTCTATGCCGGCGAAACCGTCGGTTATGGATGTGACGATCTCCACGTCGCAACGATCCCCGTTTGGCTTGCCCGCCTGGTGATCAGCCATTTTCACTACAGCAAGCGCGTAGTGAACAACTCCTATTTGCACCTGGGTATTTTTGACGGCCGCGAGCTGGTGGGCGTCATGCAGTGGGGCTACGCGATGAACCCTAGCAGCGGGGCGCGCGTCGTGACCGGCACCGGCAACCGCGAATACATGGAGTTAAATCGGCTCTGGGTGCATGACCGGATGCCGCGCAATACCGAATCACGCGCAATCAGCTATGCGCTGAAAACCATCAAGTTGCTCTATCCCGCTGTGGATTGGGTGCAGACGTTCGCCGACGAACGCTGTGGCCGGTTCGGCGTCGTGTATCAGGCGAGCAATTTCGATTACGTCGGCAGCCATCAAACGACGTTCTACGAGCTCGACGGCGAGTGGTATCACAAAATCGCAATGACGACGAAAGGGCGCAAGGCTGGCGCCCGAGGAAATTTCTTGCAGGCGAACGCACACCGCGCCACCGCCCACACATTTAATCAGTTCAGGTATATCCGCTTTCTGAACAAGCGGGCGCGCCGGCGGCTAAACACGAAGCTGTTCAGCCCGAAGCCATACCCGAAACCTGAGAATTCACCCTAACCCGGCACCCGCCGGGTTTTCTTTTTTCATCACCCGACGATCGGGCCAGCCCCGACAGGGGGAGGACATGAAAATGCCTGACAAAAACCCCGACTTGTGGGCGCAACTGATTGCATGGCTTGCCGCTCACAAGGAGGGCGGCGGCTATGCGGCCACGGCTGCGCTAATGGCGTTATTGCGCAGCGCGTACGTTGGCCAGCAGGGATGGACGCGCCGACTAATTGACGCCGCTATGTGCGCGATGGTCGCGTATTTCATCAAAGATTGCCTGGCTGCGATCGGCTGGGATTCCACCTATGCCTATCTCGGCAGCATGTTTATCGGCTATGCCGGCGTCGACTATTTCGGAAATATGCTGCGCCGCATCGCCAGCAACCGCACTGGCTCCCCACGACAGGAATAATTCATGACTCAGGATCAATTCAAAGAGGCGGCCGGCATTGGCGCCGGACTGGCCGCGCGCTGGTTTCCACATCTGGAGGCAACGTTTGCCGAGTTTGGTATCACGTCGCCAGTGGCGCAGGCAATGTTCATTGCTCAGGTCGGGCATGAATCGACCGGTTTCACTGCGGTCGCGGAATCTTTCAACTACAGCGTTGATGGCCTGATTGCCACATTTGGCCCCAAATCGAAAGCCAAACGGCTGACGGCAGAGCAATGCAAAATGCTGGGGCGCCAGCGCGGAGAATCGGTGGTGCCGGTGAACCGCCAGGCGGCGATCGCGAATCTCGTCTACGGCGGCCGCCTGGGTAACAAATCCACGGGAGACGGTTGGAAATACCGCGGGCGCGGCCTGATCCAGATCACCGGCGCCGACAATTATCGCGCCTGCAGCGCCGGCATCAAAACCGATTTGCTGTTGGTACCTGACCTGCTGGAAAAAGACGAGTACGCGATGCGCTCCGCGGGCTGGTTCTGGAAATCGCGGAATTGTGGCCAGTACGCCGGCGACGTCGAACGGGTGACGCTGCTAATCAACGGCGGCAATAACGGGCTGGCAGACCGCAAAGAACGATTTGAGCGTGCGCGCCAGGCACTGGCATGAGCGGCTGGCTCTCAAAACTGGCTGGCGGGGGAATGTTGCTCCTGCTGGTGGCGGCAATCTGCTTGGGTGGTTACAGCTCGCTGTTGTCGCACCGGTTAGAGCTGGCACGCCAGCAGGTTGCAGAGCAGAAAAAGACGCTGGCGCAGCAGACAGGACTGATCACCACACTGCGCGCGGATGACGCCCGTAATCGCGCAATGATGGCCGAACAGCAACGGAGAGAGCAGCAACTGCGCCAGCAGGGCGAAAACTACCAGAGGAAATATCAGGATGCCATTAAAAATGACGAGTGCGCCCGCCGCACTGCTCCTGGTGCTGTTCTTGGCCTCCTGCGCGGAACGGACACCACCACCGCCGCCGCCGGCGCCGCTCGTGCTGTTACCCCCTGAGTCGGTGTTCAACCCCTGCGAACAACCAAAATTGCAGGGTGACACCTGGGGGGATATCGGCAGCCACGCACTGGCGCTGCAAACAGCGTTATCAATCTGCGCCGGCCAGGTGGCCACGCTGAACCAATGGCGGGCAGCCGCCGGGAGAAAACAATGAGCGAAGCTAAGTCGCAAGATGGCAGCACTGTAACGGGGTATCGTGAACTGTCATTTGGCGAAATCGGGAAGATGAATCAATTCAAAGATATCAGCCGCCAGTTCATCAAACTTCTGCGCGAGCATGTTGGCGATGTCCGGGCCGATTGGGAAGCAACGGATTGGGCTCGCCAGGCTGAGATGGATATGAAGCGAGCTTGTATGGCCGCTTGCCGATCCGTGGCGAAGCCGGATGCTGATTGCTAACACCATCTGCATTACAGGTGGCATTCACTGAGTGCCATCGATAATGCGCAAGCAAAACCATCAACGGATCCTGCCCGGTCACCCTGACTATTATCCGCTGGTGGTTTTTTTATGGAGTAACGCCATGTCGAAACCGGAAGAAAGCGGCCTTGAGCGCGATTACTGTGCCGGTCAGCTTTCTCTGCGTGAGATGGCAAAGATATACGGCATCAGTGAAGCAGCCATTAGAAAGCGGGCCAAAAAGCATGGGTGGGTACGCAGTGAGAAAACTGGTACGCAACCCGGTACGCAGGTACGCAAAAAAGGTACGCAAAAAGAGAAGGTGCGCACCAAGCCAAAAGCGGCAGGAAAAACCTCAGAAAAAGGGGAGGTGGAACTGACGGTTGATCCTGATGAATATGGTCTGACGTTGCAGCAGGCGTGGTTTGTTCATTGGTGCGTAGTGAGTAAAAGCAGGGTTGAAGCGTACCGCCTGGCTGGCTACGAGGGGACAGGGAACACCGCCTATGTGGGCGCCAGCCGTCTGTACAGAAGGGATAACGTTCGGCGCGCTATTCGCGACCTGCAGGAAAGAACGGCAAAGCGCTACCAGGCAGACCTCGACGATTTGATAAATCAACTGGTGGCAATAACCAAAGCTGACCCGAACGACCTGATGCAGTACCGGCGAGTGAATTGTCGTTACTGCTGGGGTGAGGGACACAAATACCAGTGGCGAGATCTGGGCGAGCAACTTAAGGCCGAAAAAAAAGCCGAGGCCGACAACAGGCCTCCGCCGGATTTGTCGGGCGGCATTGGGTTTATCGAAAACATGGATCCCAACCCGGACTGTCCGCATTGCAACGGCGAGGGTGAAGGTTATGTCCACATCCACGACACCCGGGACCATGTCGGCGACGCGCGATTTTATTTCACTGGTGTGAAGGAAACGAAATTCGGCATCGAGATCCAAACGGAGGATAAGAAAGCCGCTCGGGCCATGTTGATCCAACTCATCACGAAACTGGATCTGAATAATCCGGCGAGTGATGTACCGAGAGGCCTCGACGATTTCTATGCAGATATTGGACAAAGCAAGCCTGAATCCAGCGCTCCGGCAGTTCTGGACGACAAAGGCGAGGAATAAGGTTTTATACGGTGGGCGAACCTCATCGAAGTCATGGGACGCCGCCGGCTTTGCGACGTTCCTGAGCGACAAATACCGCCTGCGTTTTTTATGCACGCGCCAGATCCAAAACAAAATTGAGGAATCGGTGTACGCGTTGCTGAAAATTCAGATCGAGCGGTTTGGCCTGCGTCATCGCTTCCGCATTCTGGACAACAAAATCATCAACCGGTTTACCGGCAGTGAATTCATGTTTTACGGGTTGTGGCGACACGTTGACGAGATCAAGTCGCTGGAAAGCATCGATGTGCTCTGGAACGAAGAGGCGCACGCGATGACAGAGGCTCAATGGGAAATTCTGGAGCCAACGATCCGTAAGGAAGGATCGGAGTGCTGGTTTTTGTTCAACCCGCGTTTAACGACTGATTTTGTCTGGCGAAATTTCGTTGTTACGCCGCCGCCTGACACGCTGGTCAGAAAAATAAATTTCGACGAAAACCCGTTTCTCAGTCGCACCATCATGAACGTGATCGAGGCCGCCAAGGCCCGCGATGAGGAAATGTTCGAGCACGTTTATCTCGGCGTGCCTCGCACGGACGACGATGAAGCCATTATCAAGCTCTCGTGGATAGAGGCCGCTGTCGACGCTCACAAGGCGCTCAACATCGAACCGGCCGGCCGCCGGCGCGTAGGCTTTGACGTTGCCGACAGCGGCGCTGATAAGTGCGCCAACGTGTATGCGCATGGTTCGGTGGCGCTTTGGGCTGATGAATGGAAAGCACTTGAAGACGAGCTGATGAAAAGCTGTAAACGCACGTACAACGTTGCGTTGAAGCATGATGCGGCGATCGTTTACGACAGCATCGGCGTTGGTGCATCGAGTGGCTCTAAGTTTGCCGAAATAAACGAGGAACGTGAAAACGCCAGTGATTGGGGCGCGGAAGCGATCGAGTATTTCAAATTTAACGCCGGCGGCGCGGTCTTCGAGCCAGAGCGTGAATATCAGCCAGGCATCACCAATAAAGATTTTTTCGCGAATATAAAAGCGCAGGCCTGGTGGCTTGTCGCTGACCGCTTCCGTAATACGTACAACGTGATCAACGGAAAGGAAAAACGCGAGAGCTTTACTGACGACCAACTGATCAGTATCGATTCCGATTGTCCGCTGCTGGACAAACTCAAATTTGAGTTATCCACGCCGAAACGTGATTTCGATAAAAACGGGCGCGTGAAAGTGGAAACGAAAGACGATCTGAAAAAGCGCGACATTCCATCCCCGAACGTCGCCGACGCTTTCATTATGGCCTTTGCGCCGATCGAGATGCCGCTCGTGATTTCCGATGACTTCCTGGAGAATATTTGATGTGGCCCTTTAAGCGAAAAAAAACGAGTGGTGAGGCGCCGCCAGTGCAGGAGGCGCCAAAGTCGCCAGGTATTGCGATCAGCGACGAGATGCTCGCCGAGGTCGGACACAAAAAGCGGCGTGAGTTCGAGAAATACGAACCGCCGGCCGGTGTTATCCCTGACGGTATCCGCAGTGCGATTCTTGCGATGGATGCAACGCCATACGATTCACTGAACGGCAGCTACCCCGATTACGTTTTCGGCGGTTTCCCAGGCTATCCCTATTTGGCGCAACTCGCCCAGCTGCCGGAATATCGCCGGATGGTGAGCGTGATCGCCGAGGAAATGACCCGCAAATGGATCAAGGTTAAAGCGGCCAGTGACGGGGATGAAAGCAAGGCTGACCGCATCGCGTTGCTCGTTAAGGCGATGGAGCGTTACAAGGTGCAGGATATTTTCCGCCTGGCTATTGAGCACGACGGATTTTTCGGCCGCGGCCAGATATACATCGATGTGCGTTCCCCGCGCGGTTTGTCCGCGTGGACGGATCCGGAGGAGCTGCAATCACGGCTGTTCCTGTCCAACAAAAAAATCACGCCCGGCTCGCTGGTGGGCTTTCGCGTGATTGAGCCGGTATGGACTTACCCAGGCATCTACAACGCCGATAACCCGCTGAGCGATGATTTCTACAAGCCGGCGGAGTGGTTCGTGATGGGTAAGACCGTGCACGCTAGCCGCATGTTGGATCTGATTTCCCGGCCGGTGCCTGACATGTTGAAGCCGGCCTATAACTTCGGCGGCTTGTCGCTGACACAAATCGCCGAGCCCTACGTCAATAACTGGCTGCGTACCCGCGATAGCGTGGGTGATGTGCTTCATTCCTTCTCCCTGAGCGGCATCAGCACGAACATGACGAATGCGTTAAGCGGAAAGAACGATCCCAACTATGCCAAGCGCGCGGAGCTGTATAACCGCACGCGGGACACGCGCGGCTTGTTGATACTGGACAAGGCGCAGGAAGAGTTCTTCCAGTTCAACACGCCACTGAGCGGACTGGATACGCTACAGGCGCAGGCACAAGAGCACATGTTCTTTGTCAGCGCGATCCCGTCGGTGAAATTCGCAGGCCTGAGCCCCACGGGGTTGAATGCCTCGAGCGAGGGCGAGATCAAGGTGTTCTACGACACGATAGCGGCCGGCGCGTCCAGATTGCTCAAGCACCCGATAAAGCGCGTGATGGACATTATCCAACTGTCGGAGTTTGGCGACATCGATCCGGATATCACCTTTGAATTCGAATCCCTGCACGAAATGACGCGTGAACAGCAGGCCGCAATCCGCAAAACAGAAGCGGAGACGGACCAGATTTACGAGAGTATCGGCGCGGTGACGAATAACGAGGTGCGCGAAAAACTGGCCTCTGATCCGAACAGCCCCTATAGCGGTCTGGATTTAAGCGGGGAGATTGAGATTGACGACGACGAAGACGACGAAAACTTCAACCTCGAGGAAAGCGCGTCGGAAAAAGACCCTCCGTCAGATCCGACCCAACGCGGGGATTGAGGCCTGGTACCGGCGGCAGCTGGATAGGGCGGTGCAGGAGCTGCACAACAGCACGCTCTATTGGCTGCGCGCCGAATACCGGCAGACCGGGCTGGCGCAGGATGCCTCACCGGCGATCATGATGCGCGATGCCATGCGCAAATTGTCGCGGCGCTGGCGAAAAAAATTCGATGTGTTGGCCGGGAAACTGGCTGAGCGTTTCGCTTCTGATGTGATGAAAAATAGCGATGCGTCGCTTTCCACTGCATTGCAGCAGGCCGGTTTCACGGTGCCATTCAAAATGACGGCGGAAATGAACAACGCGCTGCAGGCGACCATCACCGAGAACGTCAACCTGATCCGCTCCATTCCGCAGCAGTACCTCACGCAGGTCGAAACGCTGGTAATGCAGTCGGTATCCCGTGGGCGTGATCTCGGCACCCTTACCAAAGAGCTGCAACAGCGCTATGGCGTCACCCGGCGCCGGGCGGCTTTTATCGCTCTGGATCAGAACAACAAGGCAACGTCAGCCATGCAGTCGGCGCGCCAGCGTGCGCTTGGCATCCGCCGTGGGCGCTGGCGCCATTCCCACGCAGGGAAAGAGCCGCGCATCTCCCATGTGAAAGCCGACGGCAAAGAGTTCGATCTGGACAAAGGCATGTTTATCGATGGCGAATGGATCATGCCAGGCGAAAAAATACGTTGCAGGTGTGGATGGGAGGCGATTTTACCGGGACTGGAGTAATGAATGACGACTGAACGACTGGCATTTGACCGGGGTTCGGTGCGGCAAATTGATAAGGTCGGACGGCTGCAGGTAGAACGCAGCAACATCAGCAAGGCCAACGTGTGCGGCTATTACGGGCGAGAAATCCCGAATTCCGAGGCGCTGGGGCTTGAGCCCGATCGGCTGTACATGCTGTACCGCGACCCCGACGAGCTGCGCAAGGCAGCGAAAACCTTCAATAACATCCCCATCCTTTGCCGACACAAGCCTGATTACCCAGGCGCGCCCGCGCGTGAGCTTCGGGTGGGGACAACGCACGCCAACAGTGATTTTGATGGCACCTACCTAACAAACGGATTGTCGATTTGGGACAACTCCGCCATCGCCGGTATCGAGACCGAAGAGCAACGAGAACTGTCATCGTCGTATGCGTACGTCGCTGACATGACCCCAGGCGTTACCCCGGATGGCGTCAAATTTGACGGCGTGATGCGGGATATCGTCGGTAACCACGTGGCGCTGGTCGGTGACGGCCGGGCCGGATCCGATGTGCTGGTATTTGATTGCCTCCCGAAGGAGTTACAAAACATGAAATTAAATCGTAAGGGTGTCGCCATGCGCGCAGCGCTGGGCGCCTATCTTAAACCTCGCCTGGCGCAAGACGCCTCGCCGAAAGACCTCACGCAATTGGTGGGCCAGCATAAACGCCCCAACGCGATCGCGAATGCGGTCAAATCCGCGTTTTCCGGCCGCCTGGCGCAGGATATGGAAATCGAGCCGGCCGAGCTTGCCGAACTGATGGAGGCCGCCGAAGAAGTGGTCGAGCCGGAAGAGAATGGGCCGGCGTTTGATACCGAAAACCCACTGGAAAGCATCCTGGCGCTGTTGTCCGACAAAGTGCCGGAGGAAGTGCTGGAAAAAATCAAAGCGGTACTGATGCCGGCGGCGGATGACACCCCGGACGATCCAGCAAAAGACCCGGCAAAACCGAATCCCGATACGGTCAGCAAACCGGCGATGGACGCGGCTATCAGGCTGGCGGCTGACAACGCCACCAAGGCGGCGGCGAAAAACTTCCAGGCGGTTCGCACCGCTGAAAGTGAGGTGCGTCCTCTGATTGGTGACGTGGTGGCGATGGACTCCGCCGAGGAGGTTTATCGCACTGCGCTCGAACAGGCCGGGATCGATATCACCGACGTACACCCAAGCGCTTACCGCAGCATGGTGAAGTATGCCGTAGAGCAAAAACAGGCCGTCAAGGCGCCAAAACTGGCGCATGACTCCGCGGCTGCATCGTCTTTTGCTGCCGATTTCCCTACCGCCAGCAAACTTAAAAAAGGTTATTAACATGTCAGGATTTCAGACGAGCATTAACCAATACCCGGCTCCGGGTATTGAGGGGGCTTTTGCCAGTAACAACCCGTACACCAGCTATGTGGCCGGTGAGGGGGCATTAGTCACCGGCGCCGACGGGTTAACCATTGGGCGATTTGCCTGGGTGGTGAAGGGCGTGGCATCGAACAAAGGCACTGGCGCGCCGTCGGGGTTTGTTCCTCGCGATGGCCAGGCGTCAATCGTTGAATGGCTGGGCGCGGCGTCTAACGTGATCCAGCCGGGGCGAGAGTGCACGCTGCACACCGGGGGTGATTACTGGGCGGTTACCACGACAGCGGCCACTGTCGGCCAAAAAGTGTTTGCGTCACTGACCACCGGCGAGATTGCTACCGGTGCCGCCGGCGCGACCATTGAAGGCTTTGCGGAAACGGCATTCTCGGTGGCCAGCGCCGCGGCGGCCAAAGAACGTATCAAAATCAGCACCTGGAGCAAGTGATGAATAAATTTAAGCAGCATTACGCTACCGCCAGCCGCGATTACGGCATCATCCTGCCGGGCGCGCAGGCTTACCTGCCGCCGGAGTATGCGAGCGATTTCGCGCTGGCGATGGATGCGCAGCCTAATCTGGTAACGGTCTCAAACTCCGGCGTGCCGGCCTATTTCACCAACTACGTTGATCCCGAATTAATTCGCGTGCTGGTGACACCGATGAAAGCGGCTCAAATCCTGGGCGAAACCAAAAAAGGCGACTGGACGACGCTGACCACTCAATTCCCAATCGTGGAATCAGCCGGTGACACCAGCTCTTACGGCGACTACAACAACAACGGCATGGTAACCGCGAACGCAAACTGGGTGCCGCGCCAGAGCTACCACTACCAGACGCACACCCGCTGGGGTGAACGCGAACTGGATATGTACGGCGCGGCGCGCATCGGCTGGGCGGCGGAGTTGAATGTCGCGTCTGCCCTGGTGCTGAACAAGTTCCAGAATAAATCCTACTTCTACGGCATCGAGGGCTTGCAGAACTACGGCATGCTGAACGATCCATCGCTGTCGGCGCCGATTACCCCGATTGACGTCGGTGGCAAGTTGAAGTGGGACGATAAGGATGGCGACGCAATTTATAACGACGTCGTCAAGCTGTACAAGCAGCTCGTCAGTCAGACCAAAGGGCATGTCGAACGTACCGACGCGATGAAGCTGAATATGTCCCCGACATCGGAAGCCAACCTGACGAAGACCAACCAATACAAGGTCAACGTTTCAGATCTCCTGCAGAAAAACTTCCCGAATATGACCATCGAAACGGCGGTGGAGTATTCCAGCGACGCAGGTGAAGTGGTTCAGCTGATTGCCGAGCGTCTCGGGGAGAACGACACCGGTTACTGTGCGTTCACCGAGAAAATGCGCGCGCACGCCGTGGTGACGGAGTCTTCAGCCTGGCACCAGAAAAAATCCGCCGGTACCTGGGGGGCGATCATTCGCCAACCGCTGGCTTACGCACAAATGTTGGGGGTTTAAAAGATGGCAGAGCAAGTAACAGTGGGCTGCAAATTGCCTAACGGTTTAGTGTTGGAAGTCGACGGCCATCGGCAGGCGGTCGCGGGTTACCGCGGCGAAGATGTGCGCATTATCGGCGGCTATGGCCTCACACCGGTCGATAAGGAACTGTGGGACGCCTGGCTGAAGATCCACAAAGATCAGCCGTATGTAAAAAACGGTGTGATCTTCGCGCAGGAGAATGGCAACAGCGCCCGTGCGCAGGCCAAAGAGCAGGAAAAGTTGAAGTCAGGCCTTGACCCATTGCCGCAAAACAACCCGGCACCGGGGATCAATCGTGATGATGAAGCGATGAATAAAAAGGAGTAATGCATGGGCGCCGTGGTTTTCAACATCAAGGCATTTCGGGCGCTTTACCCGGCGTTTGCAACGGGATGCGGATCGGCGCCAAGTGATGACCTGCTCGAGGCGCTGTTCAATCAGGCCTCGACCCTCTACCTCGATAATACCGATGAAAGCAAAGTGCAGGATCTGAAAGAGCGCGAGCAGTTATTTTTCCTGCTTGTTGCTCATCTCTGTGCGTTGCGTGGATTTGGTTCAGGACAGTCGGGCGGTCAGGGAAGCGGCCTTGTTGGCCGCATTACCAGTGCCTCAGAGGGATCGGTTTCTGTATCGGTGGACAGCGCCGGCAGTAACGATCAGTCATGGTGGTATCTGCAGACTCCCTATGGCGCGGATTATTGGCAAGCGACCGCGCCCTACAGGACGATGGTTTATCACCCGGGCTCATCGCCATCGCGCTATCCAGATCACTACTATCGGCCGGTCAGGCGGGGGCGCTAAATGGGATCCAGTGTTCGCGGCGGTGCCGCGTTTAAAGCGCGCCTGGCGCAAATTGCCGACGGCCTGTCTTCGGGCAAGAGCCTCAAGGTGGGTTTTTTGGCCGATGCGACCTATGAGGACGGGGCCCCGGTTGCGCTGGTGGCCGCCGCGAACGAGTTCGGAAAAATGGTGATGACCAAGGCCGGGGAGTCCTATTTTCAGCTGCCGCGGCCTTTTTTCCGCAACATGATTTCAGCCAACAGTGCGCAGTGGCCCGGTGAGTTTTCGCAGCTTATCCGTTCATCAAATTATGACGCGCGGTTAGCGCTTGGATTGATGGGGGAGCGGATAAAAAGCCAGCTGCAGGACTCTATCCGGGATCTCAACTCTCCGCCGTTGGCGGAATCGACCATTAAGCGCAAAGGGTTTGATAAGCCGCTGGTCGACACTGGCCACATGCAGAACAGCGTCGACTATGCCGTTGATGGAGGTGATGAGTGAATTTGCACGGTATTGTTTCGCGCGCCGTCGGCGCAGTTAATCCCTTCGTTGAGGCGCAGATTTATCGATCGCTCGGTGCCGAAAAACGTGAGGATTATTCCCGGGCGCCGGCCTATGACGCGCCCATTCCGATGATGGTACAAAAACAGGCTGTTACCCAGGGCGATATCCGCCACCTGGACAACCTGAATATTCAGGGGGTGTTCACGTCCATCTATACGAACGGGAACTGGTGCGGTGTGAGCCGACCGAAGCAGGTCGGCGGTGACAAATTCGTCATCGCGGGCGAAACGTGGCTTGTGGTGGCTGTGCCGGAGAACTGGCCGGATTGGACGAGGGTTGTTGCATGTCTGCAAACGTAACGCTCTCGATCACTGAAAGCGATCTCTATAAAGCCCTTGGCGATTTTCTCCAGGGGCTTTTTGTTGATGCGCAGATCGAGCGCACCCAGCAAAACGGGGTGCCGATGCCACAGGGCGAATTTATCGCGATGACTTCGCTGAATTCCGCCGGGTTGTCTACGGCAGTGGTGAAGTACTCCCCACCACTGGAGGCCGGACTGGGTATTCAACACATCACGCGGACAACGCGCTGGGAGTGTCAGCTTGATTTCTATGGTGACAGCGCGGAGCGAAATTCCCTGATGTTCGCCACGCTGATCCGCTCGGAGTTTGGCACCTCCGCTTTTCGCTGCTCCGGGGGCGTCTTAACGCCGCTCTACTGTAGCGATCCCCGTCAGACCACGATGATTAACGGCGAGTGGCAATACGAACCGCGCTGGACGCTGGAATTCATCGCGCAAATCAAACCGGTGGTCAGTGCGCCTCTGGCGTTCTTCGACAACGTGACCATCAAAACGACCACAACGGAGTCCATCGATGGCAATTCCAATCAGTAAAGACGTAAAAATCAAACCGGGCGTGCTATCCGCCGTGGGTAATGCGGTCGACCTCAACGGCCTGCTTTTAACCGACAGCCCTTACGTACCGATCGGCGACGTCCCTTCGTTTTCGTCACCCTCGAGCGTGGCCGATTATTTCGGTGGTGACTCTGACGAATACGTTATGGCATCCATGTATTTTCAGGGCTACAACAACGCGACAAAATCTCCGGGGGCGTTGCTGTTCGCCCGATTCAACCGCGCGCCGGCGGCTGCATGGTTGCGCAGCGGATCGTTCAAAGGGGTGACGGTCGAGGAGCTGAAAAAAATCTCCGGTACGCTCACGATCAGCATCAGCGGGAAGAATGCCAGTGCGGAAGTCAATTTCAGCGCGGTAACCAGTTTTGCGGAGGCGGCCGCCGCGTTGCAAACCTCATTGACGGCCGCCGTGGCGACGGTGGTATATGACACCACGCACAATGCCTTCATCATCACTGCTGCAGGTGCCAAGCCGGAAGCGACGACTATCGCGTATGCGACCGGCACCGCAGCGGCACCCATGAAGATGACCAGCGATCTCGGCGCCAAGATCTCCCTGGGGGCGCCGGCGGCGGTGGTTCCCGCGCTGTTCACGGCAATCATCTCCAAGTCGCAGCAGTGGGCCTCATTCTCGACCGTTTTCGAGTGCAAGGATGATGAACACCTGGCGTTGTCCGCATGGGCCAGCGCGCAGGAGGAGCGCTTTTTCTATGTGGCGTGGACCACCAACGAAAAAGCCCGAATTACGGGCAATCAGGAGCACATCGCGTACAAGATCATCACCGTGAACAATTACGGGAGTGTCGTGCCGGTGTTCTGCACTGACGTGAAAAAACCTGCATCCGTATTGGGATATGCCGCTGCGCTGGACTTTACCCGCACAGAAGGGCGCGTGCCGTTCAAATTCCGCGAATACAACGGGCTGGCGGCCGATGTGACCAGCGGTGATGAGTACGACGTGCTGATCGCCAATGGCTATAACTTCTACGGCAAGTACGCCGCCAATAACATCGTCGAGGATTATTGGGCAGATGGCTCGATCACCGGCGATTTCAAATGGCTGGACAGCTTCGCCGGGCAAATTTGGCTGAACGCCAACCTGCAGGGCGCGGTGCTGGCGCTGTTCAAATCCAACAAGACGATCCCCTACAACAACGCCGGACGCGCGCTGGTTGCAACCTCGATGACCGATGTGATCGAGCAGTTTAAAGCATGGGGCGGCATTCGTGCCGGGGTGACACTGTCCGCGGGGCAAAAACTGGAGATCAGCAACGCAGTAGGGGAAGACGTGTCGGCGACAATTTTCGCGACGGGCTACTACCTCTATGTCGGTGAAATGCTGCCGGCCCTTCGTCCTGCTCGCACCAGCCCGAACTGCGCGTTGTGGTACAGCGACGGCGGCAGCATCCAGAAATTGAATATTGCATCGACGGAGGTTCAATAATGTCCAACACCATCACTTCTGCCGACGCCATCATTACGCTGTCGGTAATGAACCTGTACCCGTCAGGCGTGCAGCTGCAGGGCTTCGCTGCGGATAATATCTACGGTACCGACGCGCTGAGCCTGGCGGAAACGGTGCGCGGCGCCGACGGCAAGTTATCGGCCGGCTTCATTTACGGCAACATCAACCAGACGATCTACATTATGCCGGATTCGGAAAGCCGGGACGTGTTCGATACCTGGGCGACCACATCGCGCGCCAGCGTGGCGGTGTTCCGCTGCAATGCAACGGTTATCCTGCCGGCGCTCAAGCGCAAATATAAATGCGTGAACGGCGTGCTGAAGCAGTGGAAGGCGCTACCGGATGCCGGCCGCATTCTGCAGGCCAGCCAGGCGATCATCGAATGGGAATCCATCACTCCAGAGGCGTTTAACTGATGGCACGTAAAGAGACGTTTATCACTATCGACGCCGCCGGGCGCGATCAGGGCAAGGTTTTCTACATCAAGGAAATGTCGGCTTCACAGGCTGAATGGTGGGCTTTGCGGGCGCTCATGGCGATGGGGCGCGGCGGCGTCGAGATCCCCGATAATTTACGCAGCATGGGGATCGCGGCGATGGCTGTTGAGGGCTTAAAGGCGATTTCGAAGATCCCCCCGGATGAGGCCAAGCCGCTGCTTGATGAGTTGATGACCTGTGTTCAGGCCGTGCCGAATCCAGCGGATAAAACCGTGGTTCGCCCTTTGATTGAAGCCGATATCGATGAAGTGGCCACACGCCTTAACCTGCGCGCGGAGGTGTTCAAACTGCACGTGGATTTTTTCGCTACCGCCGGCCGCTAGATATCCCGCCTCGTTTTGCCAATCCTGACAGGCCGTTTGGGCTTGTCGATTACACCAATGTCCCGCACACCATCGCCACCGTGATTTCCGCCGGCAAAGCCTCCAAGGCTGAGCTGGATGCGGTGCTTGGTGTGCAGGACCTGTGGGATTTGTTGGAAATCATCCAGGTGGACGCCCATAACGCACGCGTAATGCAGGAGGGGAAATAGTGGCAATGGTACTTGACGAGCTCGTCCTCGCCCTGGGTATTGACGACAAAAACTTCAGCGCTGGCGAGCAGGCGGTAGTGGCGGGGCTTGACCGCCTGACAGCGGTCATGGAGAACGTTGCGCAGGCGTTCGACACCGGCGAGAAGAAAAGCAGCGAGGCGCTGGATAAAACCGGGAAAAAAGCCGACAAAACCGCCAAAGACATGGAAGCCAGCGGCAAAAAAGCGGCGTCGTTCTTTTCCAGTATTCGCGCCCAGGTGCTGGCGCTGGCCGGCGTCACGTTGTCGCTGGGCGGCCTCAAAAGCTTTGTTACCGGGTTCACCAGTAACCTGAACCAATTGGCGACGGCGGCCGATGCCTTTGGCATGTCGGCCAAATCGCTGGATGGCTGGACCAAGGCGGGCGAGGCGTTCGGTGTCAGTGCCAACGAGATCGTGGGCGCGTTCTCTCGCATCAACGATGCAAAGGCACGCTTAAAATCTGGCCTTGGGCTGGATCCTCAACTTCAAAGTCTGCTGCTGGCCGCTAACCAGGCGGGCGCTAATATCGATCTGGGCCGGGATGGGACTGAAGATATTGTCCGCAAATTGGCAGCCGCGTTTCCAAACCTGAATAAGGATCAGCAGCAGGCCTATGGCAGTGAGCTGGGGTATGGCTACGCCGCGCAGCAATGGTTCGGCTCTGGCCATGCGTTGCGCGATGTTGACCGATTTACAGCGCGCTCAGGCGTTGACGATCAGTCCATCGCAGCGGCGCGGAAGTTTCGCCAGCAGTGGGCAGAGATCAGCCAGGCCTTTGAGAAAACGGGATACATCCTCTTTAACGCGCTGTTGCCTTACATCAAGCAGTTCAACGCGTGGCTGAATGATCTGGCGAACTGGATGGCACAGCACCCGGATGAAATCAAAGCCGCGGTGCAGGGCGTGTTCGATGTTCTGTCGAACATTGTTGGTGTCGCCGGTGAAGCCGCCAATGCGGTAGGAGGCTGGCAGAACGCCATTCTGCTGCTGGTTAGCGCATCGGTGGGTGGCAAGCTGCTTTCCCTGTTTAAAGGGCTTAGCGGGGCGCTGATGGGGCCTGCCGGCCTTATTGCAGCTCTGGTGGCGCTTGAGGAGTTTGTCATTAAACCCCTCGAGGAAAAATACCCTGCGCTGAAAAATAACCCTGTTGCGGATGCCCTGAACAATCTGCCATTCAGTGACAAGGTAGAGGGGTGGGGAAAATCCGCTCACGATTGGGTTAAGGATACATTCGGGATCAATCTCCCGCGTGGTGATGGTTACGGGCAAGACCAGGCTCCGACGCAGTTTGCTCAATCTGTACGCCGGCCACAGCCAACAAAGGCCGGTGAGGAAATGCTGGCGTGGCTGCAGCCGAAACTCAGCAAGCTGGAGGAAACGTTCGGGCTCCCTGCCGGGCTGCTGCGCAGCATGGTGATCACGGAGTCAGGCGGCGATACTCAGGCTGTATCGAAAGCGGGCGCCAAAGGGCCGTTTCAGTTCATGCCAGGCACGGCGAAGGACTTCGGGCTGGTCGGCGATGACGTTTTTGATCCGGAGAAATCAGCCCATGCCGCAGCGCGCTACATGTCGCAGCTGCTGAAAATGTTCGATGGTGATCTGGGTAAGGCGCTGGCGGCGTATAACTGGGGCCAGGGTAATGTTGAGCGCAAAGGGCTCGGCGCGGCCCCGCAGGAAACGCGGGAATACGTGCCGAAGGTGTTGTCGAATTTGCCTCAGCCGGGCGCAGGCATGGCGGCGCAGGCGCGCCAGCCGGTCGGCGGTTCGCAATCCACGATCACCGAAACAACCCATATCGGCACTCTGCAGGTGAATTCGCCGGCAGACAGCACGAAAGGGATCATCGACGACGCAAGGCAAAAAATTAATCGCTCCAGCCTTGTGGGCGCGTATGCATCGGGAGTATCGACATGAGGTTTTCCCTGAATCAGGCCACTGTACTGAATGCTGTGCGGGGCGGTGGCCTGCTGTCTGTCGTTAACAGCGTGCTGGCACCGGGATACGGAATTTATTATGCCTCCGGCGCCAGTGTTGGCACGAAGCCCTTTTCGCCAACGTCATTTGTCGTTATCGAAGTGGGGGGCGAAGCGTCGATCACTACTGCACCGATCGAGCGAGGTGGTTACACGTCGTTCAACAAGGTGCAGCGGCCGGCAGAATTACACATTACGTTTACCGTGGAGGGCTGGACAGGGTTTTCAGGCGGGCTTCCGAACCTGACCAATCTCACGCTGACATCCCGCTCGGACGTGCTGGCCACCCTGGAGACGATGCGAACAACGGCGGAGGTTTATGACATCGAAACCCCCGACAAAACCTATTCGTCCTATGACCTGACCAAATACGATTATCGGATCCGAAGCGACGGCGGCCCGACGTTGCTTACGGTAACGGCGGTTTTTCAGGACGTGCAGGACGTGGCCGAGGTGACCGTCAGCAGCGAGACATCGCAGGCCGACACTACCAATAATCAAATCACCCAGGGAGCGAGCGCCAAAACGGAGCTCGTTACCTCTTCAACGAGTGGTTCCACCCTTTCTGATGTGAAGAAAGCGATCTCCGGCGTGCAGCGCTCGGCGTCGGAATTGGTTGGGAACATTGCCGATAAGGTTTCGTCAGCGGTCGAGGATGTGACCAAACCTCTCGGAGAGGTCACCGTCAGCGCGACGCAAAAGTTGGATGCGGCGGTTAAGCAATTGGCGGGGAGTTTAACCTGATGCTGGAAATTGTACTCAAGCCCCTCAAGTCTCAACGATTCACCGTTTCCCTGAATAATCAGGCCTGTGAAATTCGTCTGGCACAGCGTACCACGGGGCTATATATCGATCTGACCGTTAACGGCACTCCCTGCCTGCAGGGGGTGTTGTGCCTGAACGGCAACAAGATCGTGCGTTACGGCTATCTGCCATTCGCCGGCGAATTATTTTTCGCTGACCTGGCGGGAAACGCGGATCCTGAATGGTCCGGCCTGGGTGAGCGTTTCAAACTTTACTACCTTGCGCCGGAGGAAATGCCGTGAGCTATCAACAACGGGATATCAGGGTGGAGTTTACCCTGGCAGAGGGGCGAACGTTTGACGATCGGGGTAACGTGCTTACCGTCAAAAATGCGCGCTGCTATATAAGCCTGGCGGCGTATGGCGGGATTGCCGGCACGCAAATTACCCTTTATCTGTGGGGGCTCGTGGCCCAGCAGATGGCGGCGCTGAGCTACAAAGGGATTTGGATTGATGGGGCCAAGCCTAATCGGATCCGCGTATGGGCTGCTGACCGTCTGATTTTCGAAGGGTTTATCAGCGATGCATATGCGGATTACAACCAGGCTCCGGATGTGCCGCTGATTATTACGGCGAACATGATGTTTTATCTGCGGGCGAAAAAGGTGTCGCCATTCAGCGCGAAAGGCCCCGTCTCGATCGATGACATTTTGATGCCAATGGCATCATCAGTGGGGCTGAAATATGAGAATCAGGGCGTTAAACGCACGCTGCCCGATCCGTATTTCCAGGGAGATATCACGCAGCAGATGATCGAGGCGGCACGGGCTGTTGATGCCGAAATCGATATCAACGTGGAGAAGGTGACGATCTGGCCAAAGGGAGTATCCCGAAAAGAGCCGGCATTGCTCGTTTCTCCCGACCACGGATTAATCGGGTATCCCATTTTTACCAATGTTGGGCTGAGCATTTCGTGTCTGTTCTGTCCTGATATTTTTATTGGTCGCAAATTGTCGTTGGTGACCTCACTCCCGAACGCCAGCGGCCGCTATGCGGTGCTCGGTGCAATGCACACGTTAACCTCATGGATTGAGGGCGGCCAATGTTCAACATCCTGCGAATTGTTGCGGCAACCCGGGGGCTGATATGGAAAATTTTCATGTAAACGGCTCCGATCTGAATGGTGATATCAACGCGCAGGACTTCGTTATGCGCCAGTTTCTGGGGCGTCATGCGTTTATCACGTTGGGTAGGGTGATCAATGCCAACGGGGAGCACGTGGACATTCGCCCTATGGTGATGGCCGTCGCCGGTGATGGCTCACCCATCGCGCATGAGGTTATTTACAACGTGCCGGTGTGGCGTCTACAGGGTGGTCAAAGTGCGGTGATCATGCCACCGAAAGCCGGTGATATTGGGTTCATAGCGATTTGCGATCGGGATATCAGCGGGGTTAAAACCACGCGCCAGCCCGCTATGCCGGGATCAAGGCGCACGCACAGCCTGTCAGACGCGATCTATCTGGGTGGTGTGCTGAATGGCGACCCGGTGCAATTTGTCGAGTTTGCCGATCAGCAGATCAATGTAACTTCACCCTGGAAAATCACGCTGAATGCGCCGGATGTTGAAACCAATGCATCGAAGCGCTTTGCCGTTAACTCGCCGGAAATCGCACTGAACGGCGCGACCGAGGTGAGCCAGAAGTTTACAGCCAAAGGCAAAGCGGACTTGTCCGGCGGCGCCACGATTGGTGGCATCGAGTTTGGTGACCACGTGCATGGTGGCGTGCAATCAGGCAGCGCGCAGACGAATAAACCGCAACAGGGGGCATGATGCAAACTCGCTCACTTCTTCTCGATACGAATACCTGGGATCTGATGCTGGACGACAAAGGCAACCTGGCGGTCACGGACAACCCTTATGCGGTGGCGCAGGATGTGGCGTGCGCCTGCAGCACTTTCCTTGGCGAGTGTTGGTATGACAACACGCTCGGGATTCCCTATTACCCGCGGATCCTCGGCCATTGGCCCGGCACGCAGCTGATTAACACCAAAATGCAGCAGGAGGCGATGAAACTGCCGACGGTCTCCAGCGCGCTGTGTACGGCAGTCTCAGATGGCGATCGCCGCATTGGTGGCGTAATGACGATCACCGATACCAATTTCAACGATTACACGGTGCTGTTATGACGGATGAAAACACCAATTACACAACTGCGGTACCGGCGGTTACGTTTTCAAAAACGGGGCTGCTGGTGCCGGATGAGGTGGACATACTAAACGGCCGGCTAACCGATTTCTCCACCGCGCTGGGGAGCTCGATGGGGACCAGCCTTACGAGCCCACAGGGACAACTGGCGATGAGCGATTCGGCCATCATCGCCGATAAGAACGATCAGTTGCTGGCGATCGCGAACCAGGTGAACGCGGACTACAGCAGCGGCAGGTTTCAGGATGCGATTGGCCGGGTTTATTTCCTCGACCGCATCGGTGCCACCGGCACGACAGTAACCGGGACGTGCTCAGGGCTGGTGGATACGCTGATCCCTGCTGGAAGCCTGGCACAGGATGAAGCAGGGTATCTCTACGCCAGCCTGTCCGACGCCACGATCGGCGCCGCCGGTAGCGTTGATGTGGTTTTCCAGAACCTCACGACAGGCCCAATCGGTTGCCCCATTGGTGCGCTCAGCAAGGTCTACAAAGCAATCCCAGGCTGGTCTGGTGTGACGAACCGCGCCGCCGGGGTGCCGGGCAACAATGAGGAGAGCAGAGCCGACTTTGAGCACCGCCGACGCAATTCCGTTGCCAACAATGCCCGGAATACATTGAACGCGATCCGCGGCGAGATCCTCGCAAAAGTTCCCAACGTAGTGGATGTATACGTTACGCATAACCCGACCCCGGTAGACAGACAAGTCGGCTCATCCAAATATACATTGAAGAAAAACTCGTTCTACGTTGGCGTATATGGCGGAAAGGCTGAGGATATCGCGGATGCTATCTGGCGCAAGGCGCCGCCCGGTGTCGACATGAACGGTGATTCTTCATACACGATTGCAGATACCGACGGCTATGAGCCGCCATACCCGGAGTATGTGATCACCTGGCAAGGGTTGAAGCCGGTGAGCGTGTCAGTGAGGGTTATCCTGAAAAAAAGCGAATATTTACCATCGGACATTACCGATCAGGTAAAGGGTAAAGTGATCGCGGCATTCAATGGCGCTGATGGGGGCAATCGTGCGCGTGCAGCGGCTGCGCTGGCCGCCGGGAGATTCTATGCGGGCATTTACAGCATTGACCCTTCAAACATCGATATTCTCAGCCTGGCGCTGAGCAGGGATGGTAACGCCTTTTCCTCATCCCTCCAGTTTGGAATCGACGAAATTCCGACGCTGGATCCGAACAATATCAGCGTAGAGCTGCAGGAGGTCTAAATTGCAGAATGTGGCCGCCACTGTGCTCGCACAGTACGCCGCCAGCCCCCGCCTTAACGCCCTGATCGGCAGCTTCAACGAAGCAGTTTCCCCCGACAAGTTCGTCGATGATTTTTACGATCTGATCTGGAACATCGAAACCGCAGAGACCTATGGCCTCGATGTGTGGGGAAAAATTGTGGACGTAAGCCGGCGGCTAACGGTCGACGACGACTTTAATTATTTGGGGTTCAGTGAGGCGCGGCTGGATACGCCAACGCGGACAGATCCCCGCCCATTTGACCAGGCGCCGTTCTATAGCGGTGAGAGCACAACGCAGACCATTGAACTTGCGGACCCGATCTATCGCCGTCTGATCATGATGAAAGCCATGAGCAATATCACCGATTGTTCAATACCGAATATCAATCGGATGTTGCGTTACATGTTCGGCGATCGGGGGCGCGCCTATATCCAGAACGATGGCGGAATGAAGATGAGCTATGTGTTCGAGTTTGAACTGTCGACCGCAGAGCTTGCTATCGTCCAGTCCTCCGGCGCGCTGCCGGCGCCGCCAGGTATTAACGTTTCAATAATTCAGAAGGCATAAAATGAAACTGACAGATAAACCGCGTCAGATTGCAGTGCCGTTCGCCAGCGGTACGGCTGACAAAAACACGATCCCCAATAATGCCACGCAGGAAACCAAGGAAAAGGGCAAAGCTGCCTATGACTCTGGCTTTCCGCCACTCACAATGACAGCGATCGCGGCCGGCGGTATCCCGCCGCACGGGAAGGATTTTAACGGACTGCTGAACGACATCACTGCGGCAATTCGTTTTTCTCAAGCCGGCGGCCAGTATACCTTTGATTCTGCTTTTGCTCAGGCTATCGGCGGATATGCAAAAGGCGCGACGGTATTAAGCGCTGACGGCTCGAAAATCTGGTGGAATACAGTTGAAGCGAACACAACGGATCCGGATGGCGCCAGTGCAGCGGGCTGGAAAAATCTGTTGGCGGATCCCAATGGGCTGTTTCTTCAAAAGTCACAAAACCTGGCGGATTTGCAAAATAAAGCGGAGGGACGGAAAAATCTTGAGCTCGGTACTGCTGCGACAAAAAACGTCGGCACTGGCAGTGGTAATGTAATGGAAATGGGCACGGCGGGTTTGGGTGTCGGGCCAATAGCAAAAAGCGACGCTTACAGTAACATCGCGCAGTTTTTCCGCGTAAATGCTTCTTCAGCCAATAAGCCTCCTGCAGTGTCCGGAAACGTATCAGCTGGCGTTGTATGCTTGCCTATGGATGCTGCACCATCCTCAGGCTACGTTGCTGTTGTTGGCGGTAATTTGGCGGCGTATGTCGGCATTTCACAAGCAGAGGCTGGCGGGATTACCTGGGCGAGAATTTATACCGATAGGTTTAAACCTACTGCTGCTGATATCAATGCTGTTGCTAAAACCGGTGACAGAATGAGCGGCCCGCTAGGCACCACGTATGCAGATTCATACCGTATTGCTTCCGGGCAATATGGCACTTTCTGGCGTAATGACGGCAATGCGCTTTATCTTATGCTTACTAATGCTGGTGACCCTTGGGGGACATATAACAACTTGCGGCCGCTTGCTGTCTCTACCGGTGACGGTTCTATAAATGTAGGTACAAGTTTTTCGGTTAATCACACTGGATATATAAATAAGTCAGGAATTTATCCGTATACAAGTAATGGTCAAAGTTATAACCAGTCAAATGGATTACACATTCAAGGTTCAGGTGACCAGTATGCAGATATTTATTATCTCGAGACAGTCGGCCAATATGGGGCGTTATCGTTCCATATTCACTCAGGTGGATTAGATGCTTACCCATCATTTAAAAACGATGGCTCGCTTGCACTTAATGGCACTTATCCAATAATCACAATGTCAACTGGAACTCGATACCATCAGGACGGTAACATATGGGGTTCTGTTTGGGGAGGGTATCTCAGCAACTGGTTAAATAATAATACCTATGGCCCACAACGTCCACAGCCCCCTGTACAGGTTAATACTGATGCGATTGGCAGTCTCGCATTTGCACGCTTAAACCCTCAAGACTCTCGAGTGGGTTACGGTGAGTTGGTTTCTGGTTCTAATTTATCCCCATCTGGTGTGACCGGGTATCCCGGAGGAGGAAACTGGGCTGCATTATTTGCTGAGGGACAACTGGGGGGCACATGGAAATGTTTGGGGTTATGTATTTCTGATAGTGAAGGTGGGAATAGGCATTACGGTGTTAGCTTATTTGTGAGGGTGTCATAATGAATTATGGACAAGTGAAAAAATGCAGAACAACAAACATTAAAAAATATATAGATTGCGACGTTATTTTCCCTGATCTGTCAGATTCACCAATTTCGTTTACAGCGATGCCTAACGATTCAACTGAACACGGACGCGATATTTATAATAGGGCGTTGAATGGTGAGTTTGGCGTCATAGTTATCGCTAAAAATGAAGTTGGTTATTATTGGGATGGGAATGAATTTGTAGAATACGATTTTGACATTGAAGCATTGCACTTCGATGAAATGAAAAATAGATTAATAAGTGAGGCTTCGCAAAAAATATCAATTCTATCTGATGCTGTTGATTTAGGCATTGCAACAGATGAAGAAAAAGTAAACATAGATAAGTGGAAGCAATATAGGGTGCTAGTAAACAGAATGAGCAAAGAGAATGGTTCCGGGTGGCCGGAAAAACCGGCCGATTAAATATTCTTCTTGAATACTGCCGGAGTGCCGGCATACATAGTGTTTGCTGGTACGTTACAATTCACTACGCTATTTGCACCGATAACGCTGTTTTCACCAATAGTAACACCTGGAAGAATAACAGCTCCGGCACATATCCAAGTATTCTTACCTATAATAATTGGAGCGGTTACATTTCTATCATGTCTGTTTTCTGGAGCTACATGGTGACTTACGGTTGATAAAGTTACGCCTGGGCCAATCATTGAGCCATCGTTGATGACTATTTTTTCATCATCAAGAAAGTTGCAGTTAGCATTAATGAATACATCACCAATGATCTCTATATTACCGTATTCATAATAAAAAGGCGCCATAATGTTGGCTCTGCTGCTAATACTTACACCTGATTTTTTGAGTATTTTGTACTTCCTTTTAGTTGAATGTGAAGTGTTATTGAAAAACAACCTCGCTTTAGTGGGGCTTATTTTATTTTTTAAACTGTAAGCGAAATATTTAAGCATTGTTATCTCCTGATGTATTTTACTATGATTGACTGTCCAAGCGATTTTATTTAATGGTTGCACCAATCGATGCCATTTTATCAATGACTTTATCAAGCTCCTGCGTAGACAATGAAAGTTGCGCCGCCATAAAAAATAAAATGTGTGGTGACATTGCTCGCGGTTCGGCACCGCCAGTGTATTTTCGCCACTGACTATTGCTTGCCACACCCGCCAGATCTGCCATTTGCGTTCCGGTATATCCGAGTTCTGATTTTAGTTGCTCCAGATCCTCAGGGGTGGGAGGGGTGTATTCGTTTATCAGTCTCATTTTTCACCTGCGAAAAAGCCCCTCGCGGGGCTTCTCTTAAATAAATTTGATGATGATGGTTGTTACCGTAGCCACCGCGCCGATTAAACCGGTTGCTACGGCTACCGGATACCACATCGTTTCCCGGTTAATCTTCGCCGTCTCAGCCATTAGCTTGGCGATTTCGGCGTGGATCTTTTCAAGCTCTGCGGTGGTCATGTCGTTTGTCATCTCTCTCTTCCTTTCGGGTTCGGGCTGCGGCCTTTCCGCTACCTCATGTAGTAAATAATAGCCCCAATGGTGCTATTTGTCAATCGATAGTCTGAGGTTATTCACCATATGATCAAAATATCCGGCGTATACCGCGATCCGGCCGGCGTAGCCATGCCTGGCGCTTTGATAGCTGTAAAGTCGAAAAAAAACACATTGGAAACGTTCAAATGCTTGTGTGTAGAAACCGTGACGGGTCTCGGCGGAGAGTATGAGTTCTCGGTCGCTCCTGACGATTACGAGGTATTTGTTACCTATAACAATGGGATCCGCCAGCGCCTCGGCTTCATGCGTATCGAAGATGGAGCGGCGGATGGTTCCCTTAATGATTATCTGATTTATGCAGATCCGGAGCTGGCCCGGCCGCCGGTTTATTCTGACATTAAACGAATGTCCGAACGGGCAAGGAATGCTGAAATTGAATCCTCAGAATCAGCGCGTGCATCTGCGGGATATCGCGATGCTGCAATGGATGCTAGGGATGTTGCTGTAGCAGAAAGTAAAACGGCGAAAGAGAGCGCGCAGTCGGCCATTACCAGTGAAAAGGGTGCTGCAGAATCAGCCGCATCAGCGGAAACTTCAGCTAAGGAGTCCAAAACAGCAGAAGGTCTGTCAAAAAAATATTCGGATGATGCCCGGGATTATTCGGAGATAACACAATCAGTATCTAATGCCTATCCAGATGAAATCGCCGCACAAAAAGCAGTAGATGACGGGAAGGAAACTCGTAAATATTTTTGGGTACATTCGCAATCAACGAGTGAATTAGCGCTCGAATACACGGTTTCGAATGGGCGCATTGTTCCGACCGGTCGATGGTCAATGGCGGGGGCTGCGGTAACTGAAGCACTAAACGAAATGAAAACGCGGGTTAGCAATGTTCCAAATACGCCAGCTGGGATCGCAGATAATATTGCTGCTGGTGTTGAGTTCGCCGATGGTCATTTTGCGCCGCTGATGTTGGATGACGGGCGTCATGCCTTTATAGATAGCAATGGCATGCTGCGAGTTGTTGCGGCTGATTCTGACATCGCTGTGCGTCCGTACATTGAATCGCAGCCGTATACGTTACCCGATGGCGCAGTGTGCACGAAAATCATTGTCGATCCCTACAACAACATTACCGAGGCATGGACTGAAGACGGCGGCTATTATTTTGCTACTCCAGATGGCCTTAAACGCGTCGGTGATTTAAAGCCAGCAGCACAGCAAATAAAACAGGCTACAGCTGTTAACGATCTGGTGATGAACTACGGAGCGACGCGTATCTCCGTTGCCGATGATCTGCGCCCTGTGATGTACATCCTGCCGACCTTCGGCCAATCCCTGGCGCAGGGATGGAGCACTTACGCAGATGACGTGTTGATCGCTACGACGCAGCTCTATCCAGACAACGCGTGGATGTTCAAATCGGATCGCGGCGCTGGGAAAGAAAACCCGAACCGCAGCGCAGGGCTGATCGATGAAATTGTGTCACTGAAAGATACGGTGAACGGGGGTTGGAAAGAAACGGCGTGCTCATCTTCTGCGGCGCACATTATCAGCGAAGTTGAGAAGCTGACGGGGAAAAGGATTCATATCCTGCGCTATGTTGCTGCGGATGGTGGTAAGGCATATCGCAATCTCACACGCGGGACATCGGCCTGGTCTGCATTGGTACAAGGACTGATCGATGCGAAACGAATTTGCGAACGGATGGGATTTAAGCCTGTTGTATTGGGGCTTGATGTGAAAGCAGGGGAAACCGATACGGACGGTACGCCTGGGATGTTCCCCGAGCTTTATACCCGTTTCCTGAGGAATCTTGACAGGAATTATAACGCCGAAGTGAAGCGCATTTTCGGTGGTGACCATCCAGAAACGCCAATCTTTGTTGAGCAGTGCAGTTTCCAACCGTGGGGAGAGTGGGACAGTCGTGTCAGGCAAGGGCAGCTTGATGCAGACGGGCTTGGCAATATCCGATTTACCGGGCCTGGGTACCAATACCCACACCCGGGCGACGTTATTCACATCAACAGCCTGGGGCAGAACAAGCGTGGCGTGGCTTTGGCTCGCGCCGTAGCATTTGAATGCTTTGGCACGGGTTTTATCTCTCTCAAGCCGCGTTCAGTCTACTGGTCAAGCGCAACCACTATTGATGTGTATTGCGCTTCGTCAGTATCGATCACCAAAGACGAGTCTGACGCTATCGTGCATTCTGCAGGGCTTGGCCCTGGCGCTGGGTTCAACATTCGTGCGCGCGATGGTTCCGAGATAACAATCACTGACGTTTCCCCGCTCGGTACGACGGGAATGCGTCTAACTGTGAACAATCCGACGAATACCCGGGTGGTGCAAATCGGGTATGGGCTTAAGCGTACAGGCACAAATAGTCAATCTGGGCCGATAGATGGCGCCCGTGGACTGATTCGGACAACCAACGGCATCACTAACCTTTACACCGGCGAGACAGAATATCAGTGGCTGGCCGCTTTCCTGTGGGAGATAAATTAATAATGGCAAACGCAATGGTTGTCTTCAAAGCCGACCGCCCGGCGAATAACCCTAATCTACCGAAGCTGGGGATCACTGAGCAAGAGATCGCTATCTTGAAAATGAACCCGTCGGCATGGATAGAGGCCAAAAGTGGGGTTGTTTCGAGCGGCGGTGAGGTTTCTCTCGTTCGAGATAAAACAGGCCGTGCTAATTGGACCCCGGTAGCCGCGCTGAAACCACGGGTTATTGCCGCTGGAAAAGGGTATGCGCTACGGTTCGGTCGTGCTGCGTCAAACTCTGGTGCGCTGCTCGCGCAGGGTAGTTATGAATCCCTGCCAGCAGATGGGATTTATGCTCAATTCATTTTGTATCGGATACCTCTTGCAAACACAGAAGGTTACACAGGAACTGGCGGTAATATCTGCGGGAACTATACGACGGTTCCTGACTGGCTGCGTGTGCGGTTCGGTAATGACTCTTTCCTGACTGATGCTGTTTGGCTCAACCACGGCGGAACAGCTGTCAGCGACCCGAGCAACTACCCAATAAACACGACGATCACAGGATTCCGTGATAACCAATGGCACATTGCAGTGATTGAAGCCACGAGTACGCACCATCGCTGGGAGCACGATGGCGCTTTATTGCAGCAAAAAGATATCCCAGCTAAGCCGTTCGCAACGGAGGCATCACGGCAGTTGACCATCGGTGGAGCAGGAAATCCACTTAGTAACGGATTCCAAGGAGACATTGCCGCGAAAATTATCGTCCCTGGTGTTCTTTCGGTTGATGCGAAAACCACGCTCTATGCGCGATTCAACGCTCTGAAAGCTGAATTGCAAGGGTGATCATGATGGCTGGGAGTGATCTCAGCCATCTTTCTTTATCGATCAGCGATCTACCATTTCCGCAGTGAATCTTTCTTCACATCGGTTTTTTCTTACGCTTATACTGTATGTGCATACAGTATTTGTTGTGAGGTAAAACACTATGGGAATGATGCCAAAATTTGCTAGCCCGGCAGCAGACTACGTTGAGAAGCGCTTAAGCCTCGATGAGATCTGCATTTCAAAACCGAGCGCTACTTATCTGCTCCGCGCCGTTGGCCAGGCGATGGCGGTCGGTATCCACGCTGACGCGTTGCTTGTTGTCGATTCATCGGCGACGCCGGTACACGGCAGCATTATCGTAGCCGCCGAGGAGGGCGCGCACGTGCTGCGCAGGCTTCGACTTTACCCGTATCGCGCGCTTGAGTTTCTCGATGGCTCCGGCCGGGAAACTGAACTCGGTAACGAAGACTCGGAAGAAGGGATCGAGGTGTTCGGCGTGGTAATGTACTGCGTGAATGATATGCGGTCGTGCGAGTGGGATGATCTGCCTGTTATTTGATGACCGGTCACGTAATGATATTGGGGGCAAATTTGGGGCAAACCGATAGGAAAGGGGCAAAAAAAGGGCATCAAATGTGTAGCTTGGGGTACCTCAGTGTGCTTATGTGGGTTTCGCAACTTGTTGTTATAAAGATAAAATCTTGCAATTCAGAGAGTTGTGATTATTGATGGCTTACATTCAGGTTGTACTGCTCTTTTTGGCTAACGGATTGCTTTTCTGACATTTAAATCGTGCTCATTCTCAATGGGGGGCACTAGGGGCATGGCGTTGTAGACCGCGAGTTTACCATTCAACCGGCCGATTTTGATCATTATTCATCATCCAGCTTCCACGCGCCCGACGCGAGGCCTGTATGGTACGGATTGCGCGCAGGAATGCCAGCAGGTTTTATTGCTACGCCTTACGTCAACGGTAAAAGATCAGGGCGCGAATCGCTCGCGCCCTGAGGGAGGTTACTCAGCGGCGTACTTTTCCGCCTTGCCGGCCAGCAGGCTGAGGAAATCGTATTTCTCCTTCAGCTCTTTCTCGGCGGCCTGATACAGCGCGCTGGCTACCTCCGGCTGCTGCGCGTTCAGGCGACGGAAACGCTGTTCTTTCAGCAGCGTTTCCGACAGGTTGCTGTTCGGCGGCCGCGAATCCAGCGCCAATGCGGCCTTGCCCTCGGCGCTGCGGCGCGGATCGAAGCGGTACAGCGGCCAGAAGCCGGTGGCGGTCAGCTGTTTCATCTGATCGTGGCTGAGCGCCAGATCGTAGCCGTGCTCTTCGCACGGGCTGTAAGCGATGATCAGCGACGGCCCCGGATAGGCCTCGGCCTCCTGAATCGCTTTCACCGTCTGGTTGAGCTGCGCCCCCAGCGAGATCTGCGCAACGTAAACATGGCCGTACATCATCATGCTGACGCCCAGATCCTTGCGCGCCTTGCGCTTGCCGTGCTCGCCGAATTTGGTCACCGCGCCGAGCGGCGTGGCCTTCGACTGCTGGCCGCCGGTGTTGGAGTAGCACTGGGTGTCGAGCACCAGCACGTTGACGTTCTCCGTCAGGCTGAGGACGTGATCCAAACCGCCGAAGCCGATGTCGTAGGCCCAGCCGTCACCGCCGATCAGCCAGATGGATTTATCCACCAGATAGTCGGCGTCGGCCGCCAGCTGGCGCGCATCTTCACCTTCAATACTCGCCAGCAGCGCGCGCAGTTCGGCGATTTGCTTGCGGCGCGGCTCCGGCGCCACGTCTTCCATCTGCAGGGCATTGACCAACTGCGCCGGCAGCTGCGGCGCCAGCGAATTCAGCAGGCGCAGCACCCGCGCGCGATGTTGATCGACCGTCAAACGGAAGCCCAGGCCGAATTCGGCGTTGTCTTCGAACAGCGAGTTGGCCCATGCCGGCCCGCGCCCTTCGGCGTTGGTGGTGTACGGCGTGGTCGGCAGGTTGCCGCCGTAGATCGACGAACAGCCGGTGGCGTTGGCGATCAGCAATCGGTCGCCATAGAGCTGGGTCAACAGCTTGATGTACGGCGTTTCGCCGCAGCCGGAGCAGGCGCCGGAGTACTCGAACAGCGGCGTGATCAGCTGCGAGGTGCGAATGTCGATGCGTTCCAGCTGCGCCGTATCGATTTCCGGCAGCTGCAGGAAGAAATCGTAGTTGTCTTTTTCCGCCGTCAGATTATCGAGGCGTGAAGCCATATTGATGGCCTTGATCTCCGGGTTCTGGCGATCTTTCGCCGGGCAGACCTCGACGCACAGGTTACAGCCGGTGCAATCCTCCGGCGCCACTTGCAGCACGTATTTTTGCCCGCGCATATCGCGCGCTTTGACATCCAGCGACTGCAGGGAGGCGGGGGCGTGTTCCATCTCCGCCGGCTGCACGACCTTGGCGCGAATGGCGGAGTGCGGACAGGCGGCGACGCAATGGTTGCACTGGGTGCACAGGTCGGGCTGCCAGACCGGGATCGCTTCGGCGATGTTGCGCTTTTCCCACTGGGTGGTGCCCACCGGCCAGGTGCCGTCCGGCGGGAAGGCGGAAACCGGCAGCGCATCGCCCAGTCCGGCCAGCATCGCGGCGGTAACGGTTTTGACGAAGTCAGGCGCGGCGTCCGAGACCACCGGCGGGCGCATCGGGCTGCTGTCGTCGACCGGCTGCAGCGGGATTTCAATCAGCGCGCCGCGGGTGGCGCCCAGCGCCTGCCAGTTGCGCTCGACGATCTCCTGGCCTTTGCTGCTGTAGCTGCGGGCGATGGCGTCCTGCAGCTGTTGCTGCGCCACGTCGCTCGGCAGGATCTGCGTCAGATGGAAAAACGCCATCTGCATGACGGTGTTGATGCGCGCGCCGAGCCGGCATTCACGCGCCAGCTTGGCGGCGTTGATGATGTAGAAACGCGCCTGGCGTTGATGCAACAGCGCCTGTACCTCCTGCGGCAGGCGCGACCAGACTTCGTCGGCGCCGTAAGGGGTATTGAGCAGGAAGGTGCCGCCGGGTTTGAGGCGCTCAACCATCTGGTACTTATCGATAAACTGCAGCTGGTGGCAGCCGACGAAATCCGCCTGGCTGACCAGATAGGCCGAATTGATCGGCTGCTCGCTGACGCGCAGGTGCGAGACCGTCAGGCCGCCGGCCTTTTTGGAGTCGTAGACGAAATAGCCCTGCGCATACAGCGGCGTGGCGTTGCCGATGATTTTGATGTTGTTCTTGGTGGCCGAGACCGAGCCGTCGCTGCCCAAACCGTAGAATAGCGCTTCCAGCGAGGCGCGCTGCGGCAGGATTTCGTCGCTCAGCGGCAGCGAAAGGCCGGTGACGTCATCGAAGATGCCGACGGTAAAGCGCGGGCGCGGCTGCGGCTGGGCCAGCTCGCGGAATACCGCCAGCGCACAGTCCGGGCCGAACTCTTTCGACGACAGGCCGTAGCGGCCGCCGATCACCCGCGGCAGCGTGGCGCGTTCACCCCGGCTGTAGGCTTCCGCCAGCGCGGTCATCACGTCCAGATACAGCGGTTCGGCCAGCGCGCCCGGTTCTTTGGTGCGATCGAGCACCGCGACGCTGCGCACGCTGTCCGGCAGCGCGCCGAGCAGGTGTTTGGCGGAGAACGGCCGGAACAGCCGCACTTTCAGCACGCCGACTTTTTCGCCGCGGGTCAGCAGGGTGTCGATCACTTCTTCGCAGGTGCCGGCGGCGGAGCCCATCACCACCACCACGCGTTCGGCCTGCGGGTGGCCATAATAGTCGAACGGCCGGTAGTGGCGGCCGGTGAGGGCGGCGAAGGCCTCCATGGCGTCGATCACGTGCTGGTCGGCGGCGTCATACCAAGGGTTGGTGGCCTCGCGCGACTGGAAATAGGTGTCAGGGTTGGCGGAAGTGCCGCGCACCACCGGATGATCCGGCGACAGCGCCCGGCGGCGGTGGGCGCCGATCGCCGCCTGCGGCAGCATGTGCCGCAACGTATCGTCGCTGAGCGGTACGATTTTATTGATCTCGTGCGAGGTGCGGAACCCGTCGAAGAAATGGATAAACGGCAGGCGCGCGTTGAGGCTGGCGGTCTGCGAGATCAGCGCGAAATCCTGCGCTTCCTGCACGCTGCCGGCGCACAGCATGGCGCAGCCGGTCTGGCGCACCGCCATCACGTCAGAGTGATCGCCGAAGATTGACAGCGCGTGCGTGGCCACGGTGCGCGCGGCGACGTGCAGCACAAACGGCGTCAGCTCGCCGGCCAGTTTGTACAGCGTCGGGATCATCAGCAGCAGACCCTGCGATGAGGTGAACGAGGTGGACAGCGCGCCGGTCTGCAAGGCGCCGTGCACGGTGGCGATCGCGCCGCCCTCCGACTGCATTTCCACCACTCGCGGGATATCACCCCAGATGTTTTGCCGGCCATCGCCGGACCAGGCGTCCGCCTGCTCCGCCATGGTGGAACTTGGCGTGATAGGGTAGATGGCAATCACTTCGTTGGTGCGATAGGCCACGGAAGCGACTGCATTATTACCATCTGTAGTTATCATCGACATTACCTTTTCATTGCTCACAAAGCCGCGAAAGCGCACTTTCGCAGTAATGGAAAAAAGTCTAACAGAGGGTTTGAACGCGGCTTTATCGCGTTTGTGTGGCGGGCGATAAATCGGCAAGCGTATCCGGCATCGCTATTTGCATCGCCGGTTGAGATCACTTCAATAAATTGTTTTCGCCGTTTAAAGACAATTTATTTCCGGCGCGTCATAATTACGCATCGGTAAACTGACAGAAGAAAACCATGAGCGGATTTATGTATTTGACGATGGCGATAGTCGCGGAAGTGATCGCCACCACCATGTTGAAAGCCTCTGAGGGCTTTACCCGTCTGTGGCCGTCGCTGCTGGTGGTGCTGGGCTACGGCGTGGCGTTTTGGGGGCTGTCGATGGTGGTCAAGAGCATGCCGCTGGGCATTGTGTATGCGATTTGGTCGGGCATGGGGATCGTGCTGGTGTCGGTCGCGGCGGTATTCGTTTATCAGCAAAAATTGGATTGGCCGGCGATTGTCGGCATGGGATTAATTATTGCCGGCGTGCTGGTAATTAATTTACTGTCGAAAGCCTCTGTGCACTGAATGTTATTTTGATGTAAAAAAAGCCGGCGTGACAGCAAGTCGCGCCGGTTGAAGAATTCAGCCATCATTCACTGAAAATAGTGGAATGCTAATTAGTTAGCGCCGTCAGCATAGACGCAAATATCATCCTCTCCGGTAGCAAAAAATGCGCCGTCACGCCGAAAGCACGCGGGGTTAATTAATACCGATATCATGCGAAGAAACCCCGTCGCCGGCAACGGTGACGTTATCACTTTCTCTCTGCGGCCGGGGCGGGCGGTGGGGGCCGCTGTCACGTTTAACCTCCCGCAATGGGGGCGGAAATATTCTGCAAACAAAATAAATGTCCGGCCGGCGCAAAAAAACCACAAATAATGGCCGGAATATATTTTCATTATTTATATATCGAGCTAGATTAAACAAGTTTGCATCAAAGATAGCGAAACGTGTCCGCCAAGTGACGCGCGTTATCGGCAATGGCGATTTTACACAGCGCAGTTCCGGGTTCAGGAGTGGGATAATGACGACATCAAAATGGCTGCTTGCCAGCGCCGTGCTGCTTTTAGCCGCCTGCAGCAGCAACAACGAAGAGCCAGTACAGCAGGGCAACAGTGCCAGAATCAATACGTTGCAGACCAGCGCCGGTTGCGCGGCGGTCGGCGGCGTCACCACCATCGCGCACAACTTGAACGGTGAAGCGTTGCGCATGTGCCAGATGCCGAACGGCAAACAGTGTGAGGAACGCACGCTGGGCCTGGGCAGCTGCGCCGGGTAAGCCCACGGCGCTAGGCCTGGCGTCCAGAATCAATATACCCAGTCGCGCAGGGCATAAACCAGCGTGTGGCCGCTGCCGTTGAGCGTCAGCTGCTGCGCGCTCAGCGTCACTTCGGCGCCGTTTTCCAGCACGGTGCCGATCACCCGATCCCAGCGATTGCGCTGCTCATCAGGGCACAGCCTGCGCGTCGAGGCCAACGGTTTTACCGTCAGTACGCCGTCGCGTAATTGCCCCTGGCCGAAAAAGCGGTTGCACATCGCGCCGGACACATGCAGGTTCTCGCCGAACTCCAGATTGAGCAGGACGCCGCCCGTTGGGGATTTTGCCGCTTCGCCATCGACGCTCTGCAACACGAAATTATGATGCATCAGATCGCCGGGCGTAACGGTCGCGGGTGGTTTCATGCTGCATCCCCCCAAGACCAGCGCCGCAAGGGCGGCCATCGTTGTTCTCATCGTCGCGCTCTCAAATAAACAGGGCGCCGCAGGGGGCGCCCCGAAATGCCGTTCACGCGTTCAACTGGTTCGGGCAGGCTTCGCCGCGATCCAATTGGCTGATGTTCTGCAGCGTGGTTTGCGAAATGCTGGTCAGCGCCTCTTCGGTCAGGAAAGCCTGATGGCCGGTGAACAGCACGTTGTGGCAGGCCGACAGGCGGCGGAACACGTCATCCTGAATCACGTCGTTAGACTTGTCTTCAAAGAACAGATCGCGTTCGTTCTCGTAGACGTCCATCCCGAGCGCGCCGATTTTTTGCTGCTTCAACGCGTCGATGGCGGCGGTAGAGTCGATCAGCGCGCCGCGGCTGGTGTTGATCACCATTACGCCGTTTTTCATCATCGCGAAGGCGTCGGCATTCAGCAGATGGTGGTTTTCCGGCGTCAGCGGGCAGTGCAGGGTGATTACGTCGGATTGCGCGTACAGCGTTTTCAGGTCGACATACTCTGCGCCCAGTTCCAGCGCCTGTTCGCTGGGGAACGGATCGTAAGCCAGCAGCTTCATGCCGAAGCCTTTGAGAATGCGCATCGTCGCCACGCCGATTTTACCGGTGCCGATCACGCCGGCGGTGCGATTGTGCATGTTAAAGCCGATCAGCCCTTCGAGAGAGAAATTGGCGTCGCGGGTGCGTTGATATGCGCGGTGAATACGGCGGTTCAGGCACATCATCATGCCTACCGCGTGTTCCGCCACGGCTTCCGGCGAGTAGGCCGGCACGCGCACTACCTTGATGCCCAGCGCTTTGGCGGCGTCCAGATCGACGTTATTAAAACCGGCGCAGCGCAGGGCGAGAATTTCGACGCCCAGCGCCGCCAGTTCTTCGAGCACTTCACGGCTACCGTCGTCGTTGACGAAGATACACACCGCCTTGCAACCGGCGGCCGTTTTGGCGGTTTTTTTACTGAGTAAAAAGTCGAAGAATTCCAGCTCATAGCCAAACTGCTGATTCACCAGTTCGAGATATTTACGGTCATACTGTTTGGTGCTGTATATCGCCAATTTCATCGTGGTTTCTCCACCGTGATTTTGTGATCAATTTAACAGATTTTAGTAAATTCGACAATTGGTTAGCCACGCTGCAGGGCTGCTGTGGGCTGGCGGCGGTGAAGGGAAGGCGACGGTGAGGCGGGCGACAAAAAAATCCCCACGGGGGTGTGGGGAATGGCTTCTCTAGTACACAGTTAGCTAGCAGCTAAACTTTTATTAGAATGCTTGCAAGACTATTAATCATCAACGGTAACAACAATAACAAAAGTCTGAAAACTGTCCTATTTATGTGATGTATATGTAACGAAAATCTACAACTCCTCCGCGCGCGCTTGCGCCAAAAGGGTGCAAATCGCCTCTGCGACCGCGCTCAGCTTCACCCTATGTCAAATTCGTGCCATCATTATTGTCAATTCAGGCATAGACTTAACCAATGCCTAACACAGGAACGAAGCAATCATTTAATGACCAGGCGATTGAAAGTATTCATAGGGACGGTGGCGGGCTGCGCAATCCTGGTGCTGGCGTTGTGGCAAACCTTGCCGCGCTGGCTGCCGGGGGTGTTATCGCATTGGTTGCCGGCGGGAAGCCGACTGGAGTTGCAGGGCAAATTGCATTGGCGCCAGGGCGGCCTGACGTTGGCGGGGGCGCGTTTCACCGCGCAAGATTGTCTGCTGGCCAGCGTCGGGCCGACGCGGCTGGCTTATCGGCAAGGCCGCTGGCAGCTGTCGAGCGATAAGGTCAGCGTCGATAGCGCCTGTTTGTCAAAACTGCCGGGCGGCGACGCCAACAGCGCGCCGCTTGCGCTCGATCAACTGCAGCGGCAGCTGCCGCCGCTGGATCTCACCATTCATGACCTCACGCTCATTCCCTGGCAGCGTTATGCCGGGAAGCTGCAGCTTTCCTCCGGCTCTGACGGGCAACGTCTGCATTATCGGGGGCCGAATCTCAGCGCCGAGGCGCAGTTGGATGAAAAACAACAGCTGACGTTGCACAGCCTGACCGTCATTCCGCCCAACAGCGCGCAACCGCTGCGCCTCGCCGGCAAGATAACCATTCCGCTGGATCTGGCCAGCCTGCCGACGCAGGGCGCGCTGCAGGGTGAAATGCAGACGGCCTATCTGGAAAAACCGGTTTTGCTGGATATGCGCTGGCAACAGCAGCAGGGCGTGTTGACGGTGAGCGAGAAAGGCGACGATCGGCCGCTGGCGGTGCTGCCGTGGGAAGTGACCCCGCAGCGGGTCAGCATCAAGCAGGGCGAGTGGCGTTGGCCCTACAGCGGACAGCCGTTGAACGGCGGCCTCAGCATCGCGCTGCACGACTGGAGCAAGGGACTGGATGAAACGGAGATCAGCGCGCGGCTGAACGTGATCACGGCCGGCCACAACGGCAAGGGCAATGCGGTGCTCACCCTCGGGCCGGGCAAGGTGGGGCTGACCGACAGCGATCTGCGGTTCCAACTGACCGGCCAGGCCAATCTGGCCGACTTCTCCGCTACCGCGTCGGTCCCGGGCGTGCTCGGCGGCAGCATTCTCAATCCGACGCTGGTTCTGCAGCCGGGTTCGTTGCTGCGCCTGTGGGGCAAGGTGACGCCGGAAATGACGCTGGAAGAGGCGCGTTTGCCGCTGGCGGGCGTGAAGGTGACCGCTGCCGGTATTACCGGCCGCCTGCAGGCGATTTTGAGCGCCAGCGACAGTTACTGGGGCCGCTTCAAGCTGCATCTGGACGGCCAGGCGCAGGATTTCTGGCCGGACAAGGGCCACTGGCAATGGCGCTACTGGGGCAATGGCCGCTTGCCGCCGCTGCAGGCCGCCTGGGACGTGGCCGGCAGCGGCAGCTGGCGCGACAGCGAGTTGGTGCTCGATAAACTCTCCACCGGCTTCGATAAGTTGAAGTACGGCCTGGTGACGGTCGCCGCGCCGCGCTTGAGCCTCAACCAGCCGCTGCGCTGGCGGCGTGATCAACAAAGCCCGCAGTTCAACGGTGAGCTGCAGCTGGCGGCGGATAAGGTCAGCTTCAGCGATGGCGGCTATCTGCCGGCGCCGGTGCTGGCGCTGCAGGTGAACGGCCGTTCGCCGGACAGTTTCCAGATGCAGGGCAAGCTGCAGGCGCAACAGATCGGTCCGATCGCGCTGCGCGGCCGTTGGGACGGCGAACGTCTGCGCGGCGAAGGCTGGTGGCCGAAACAGTCGCTGAAGGTCTTCCAACCGCTGCTGGCGCCGGATCTCAATATCACGCTGCGCGACGGCGAGTTTTACGCGCAGTCGGCGTTTTCCGCCGCCCGCGAACAAGGGTTCGAGGCCGGTGGCCACTGGGTGGTGAAAAACGGCGGCATGTGGCTGAAGGACGGGGAGATGAGCGGCCTGGATTTCATCCTGTCGTACCGGTTCAAGCAGCATCACTGGCAATTGGGAGCTAAACAGCCGGTATCGCTGCGCATCAAGTCTTTCACCAACCTGTTCGAGATGCAGAACATTTCCGCCGATTTGCAGGGCACCTATCCTTATAGCGAAGGGCAGCCGCTGACGTTGAGCAACGTCGGCGTGGACATGCTCAACGGGCATATCAGCCTGTCGGCGCTGCGGTTGCCGCAGCATGACGCCGCAGTGCTGAAGCTGGACAAGGTCGATCTCAGCGCGCTGTTTACCGCCCTGAAACCGAAGCAGTTCGCCATGTCCGGCCGCGTCGACGGCGAGTTGCCGCTGTTCCTGAACCATCCGAAGTGGCTGGTGCAAAACGGCTGGATCGCCAACGCCGGCACGTTGACGCTGCGCCTGGACAAAGACATGGCCGACGCCATCGGCAGCAACAACCTGGCGACCGGCGCGGCGATCGACTGGCTGCGCTACATGGAAATCAACCGTTCGCATGCCCGGGTCGATCTCGACAACCTGGGCGAGCTGACGCTGAGCGCGCGCATCGACGGCATCAACCCGCAGAAAAGCGCCAAGCGCGAGGTGATCCTGAACTATCGTCATCAGGAAAACGTGTTTCAGCTGTGGCGCAGTTTGCGCTTCGGCGACAATTTACAGGAGTGGCTGGAGCAGGCCCTCTCACAACCTGGGGAGCAACAATGAAAATCATGAGTGTGTCGACGCTGGCAGCGGTGCTGTGCGTTTCGCTGCTGAGCGGCTGCGTGCCGCGCATCGAGGTGGCGACGCCTAAGGATCCGATCACTATCAATATGAACGTCAAGATCGAACATGAAATTCATATCAAGGTGGATAAGGACGTCGAAAACCTGCTGAAAACCCAAAGCGGTCTGTTCTAGGAGCCGACATGAAAAAACGTTATTTGTGGCTGGCCGGCGCCGCCTGGCTGTTCAGCGGCCTGGCGATGGCGATGGCGCTGACGCTGGATGAGGCGAAGCAGCAAGGGCGGGTGGGGGAAACCCTGAGCGGCTACATCGCGCCGGTGCAGCAGGACGCCGAAACTTTGGCGCTGGTGAAGCGCATCAACGCCGGCCGCGCCGAGAAGTATCAGGAAGTGGCGGACGGCAACCATATCGCCGTCGATGAAGTGGCGCGCATGGCCGGCCAGAAGCTGGTGACGCGGGCGCAGAGCGGCGAGTATGTGCGCGGCATCAACGGCCAGTGGCTGAAGAAGTAAAAAAAAGCGCGCCGTCTGGCGCGCTGAATGATACGGATAGATGATTATTATGAGGGTAGTGCAGGTTTGACAAGGCTTGCCTCTTGTCCGGCAGGGGCATGACGCCCCTGCGCAGTCTCTTACGCGGCAACCACCTGAGACAGGGCCGCTTTGGCGTCTTCCTGTGCTTTGGTCGCCACTTCCGGACCGTAGGCGATGCCTTCCGCGAAGACGAACTCTACGTCGGTGATGCCGATGAAGCCCAGGAACAGACGCAGGTAAGGTTCCACCAGGTCGGTTGGGGTGCCTTTATGAATGCCGCCGCGGCTGGTCAGGATCACGGCGCGTTTGTTTTTCACCAGGCCTTCCGGACCGTTTTCGGTGTAACGGAAAGTCACGCCGGCGCGGGCGACCAGATCGAAATAGTTTTTCAGCTGGGTCGGGATGTTGAAGTTGTACATCGGTGCGGCGATCACGATGACGTCATTGGCCTGCAGCTCGGCGATCAGTTCGTCCGACAGGGCCAGTGCTTCTTGTTGACGCGGAGTCAACGGAGCATCGGAAGGACGCAGCGCGCCAACCAGCTCGCCGTCCAGCACCGGGATTGGCTGTGCGGCCAGATCGCGCACGGTGATGGTGTCGCCGCTGTGGGCGTTGCTCCATTGCTCTACGAAGAAATCGGCCAGTTGGTTAGACTGAGAGTAGGTCGCCAGGATGCTTGATTTCAGAACCAATACGTTGCTCATCGATAATTCCTTACGTTGTGACAGTGACATCAGGACTCAGCGTCCCTTGCATGAACTACATGCTATTCACATTCCCCCAACAGTGATAGCGCAATATTTCGAGATCTTCGTTCGATTTTATTGAATAACCTGCCGAGGCGTTACTCGCGAAAGTAGGGGGAAAAAGCCGTTTGTGATAGGCTGTGCGGCTAAAGCAAAAAAATCGCTAAAAAAACATTAAACCGTTGCTAAGCCTGGTCTTGGCCACGATGAAACAAGGAACACCGAACGTGAAATCTCCGCTCGAGGCACTGCCGGCCCAACTGGGCGAGCTGATGCTCCGCGATCAACAACGCCTGCGTCGTCGCCTGCAGGGCGCACGAAAAATCAAAAATCCCGATGCCCAGCTGGCGGTCGCCGCCGAAGTGGAAAGCGACATCGCGACGGCGCGGCAAAAAGTGCAGGCGCGCGCCGCGTCTTGCCCGCGCATTACCTATCCGGAAAGCCTGCCGGTCAGCCAGAAAAAGCAGGACATCTTAAACGCTGTCCGCGACCACCAGGTGGTGATCGTCGCCGGGGAGACCGGCTCGGGGAAAACCACCCAGTTGCCGAAGATTTGTCTGGAGCTGGGGCGTGGGGTGAAAGGGCTGATCGGCCATACCCAGCCGCGCCGCCTGGCGGCGCGCACCGTCGCCAACCGCATCGCCGACGAGCTGGAAACCCCGCTCGGTGGCAGCGTGGGCTACAAGGTGCGCTTCAACGATCAGGTGGGAGAAAACACCCTGGTCAAACTGATGACCGACGGCATTTTGCTGGCGGAGATTCAGCAGGATCGCCTGCTGATGCAGTACGACACGCTGATCATCGATGAAGCGCACGAGCGCAGCCTCAACATCGACTTTATTCTCGGTTACCTGCGCGAACTGTTGCCGAAGCGACCGGATCTCAAGGTGATCATCACCTCGGCGACCATTGATCCGCAGCGCTTCTCGCGCCATTTCAACAATGCGCCAATCATCGAGGTTTCCGGCCGCACCTACCCGGTGGAGGTGCGCTACCGCCCGGTGGTCGACGACGGCGACGATACCGATCGCGACCAGCTGCAGGCGATTTTCGATGCGGTGGACGAGCTTGGACGCGAGGGGCCGGGCGACATTCTGATCTTCATGAGCGGCGAGCGCGAGATCCGCGATACCGCCGACGCTTTGAACCGCCTCAATTTGCCGCACACCGAGGTGCTGCCGCTGTATGCGCGCCTGTCGAACAGCGAGCAGAACCGGGTGTTCCAGTCGCACCACGGCCGCCGCATCGTGCTGGCCACCAACGTGGCGGAAACCTCGCTGACGGTGCCGGGCATCAAATACGTCATCGATCCGGGCACCGCGCGCATCAGCCGTTACAGCTTCCGCACCAAGGTGCAGCGCCTGCCGATCGAGCCGGTGTCACAGGCCTCCGCCAATCAGCGTAAAGGGCGCTGCGGCCGCGTGTCGGAGGGGGTGTGCATCCGTCTGTACTCCGAACAGGATTTCCTCTCGCGGCCGGCGTTTACCGATCCGGAAATTCTGCGCACCAACCTGGCGTCGGTCATTCTGCAGATGACCTCGCTGGGGCTGGGCGACATCGCCGCGTTTCCGTTCGTCGAGGCGCCGGACAAACGCAACATTCAAGATGGCGTGCGCCTGCTGGAAGAGCTGGGGGCGATCGCTACCGCCGATAACGGCCACTATCAGCTGACGCCACAGGGCCGGCAGCTGGCGCAGTTGCCGATCGACCCGCGTCTGGCGCGCATGGTGCTGGAAGCGCAGAAGAGCGGCAGCGTGCGCGAGGTGATGATCATCACCGCCGCGTTGTCGATTCAGGATCCGCGCGAGCGCCCGATGGATAAGCAGCAGGCCTCGGATGAAAAACACCGCCGCTTCGCCGACAAAGACTCGGACTTCCTGGCGTTCGTCAACCTGTGGGATTATCTGCAGGAGCAGCAAAAGGCGAACTCCTCCAGCCAGTTCCGCCGGCTGTGCCGCAACGATTTTCTCAACTACCTGCGGGTGCGCGAGTGGCAGGATATCTATACCCAGCTGCGCCAGGTGGTGAAAGAGCTGGGGCTGCCGATCAACAGCACGCCTTCCGACTACCGCAGCGTCCACACCGCGCTGCTGACCGGCCTGTTGTCGCACATCGGCCAGAAGGATGCGGACAAGCAGGAATACACCGGCGCGCGCAACGCCCGCTTCTCGATCTTCCCCGGCTCCGGCCTGTTCAAGAAGCCGCCGAAGTGGACCATGGTGGCCGAACTGGTGGAAACCAGCCGCCTGTGGGGGCGCATCGCCGCGCGCATCGAACCGGAATGGATCGAGCCGCTGGCTCAGCACCTGGTGAAACACAGCTACAGCGAACCGCACTGGTCGAAGTCGCAGGGGGCGGTGATGGCCAGCGAAAAGGTCACGTTGTTCGGTCTGCCGATCGTCGCGGCGCGCCAGGTCAATTACGGCGCCATCGATCCGCTGCTGTGCCGCGAGCTGTTTATCCGCCATGCGCTGGTGGAGGGCGACTGGCAGACGCGCCATGCTTTCTTCCGCGAAAACCAAAAGCTGCGCGCCGAAGTGGAAGAGCTGGAGCATAAATCGCGTCGCCGCGACATTCTGGTGGACGACGAAACGCTGTTCGGCTTCTACGATCGCCGCATCCCCAACGACGTGGTTTCCGGCCGTCATTTCGACAGCTGGTGGAAGAACGCCGCCAAACAGCAGCCCGACCTGCTGAACTTCGAAAAAGAGATGCTGATCAAGGATGGCGCCAACAAGATCAGCGCGCTGGATTACCCGAACTTCTGGTATCAGGGCAACCTCAAACTGCGGCTGAGCTATCAGTTCGAACCAGGGACCGACGCCGACGGCGTGACGGTGCACATCCCGCTGCCGATCCTCAACCAGGTGGAGGAGCAGGGCTTCGAATGGCAGATCCCCGGCATCCGCCGTGAGCTGGTGATCGCGCTGATCAAATCGTTGCCGAAACCGGTGCGTCGCAACTTCGTGCCGGCGCCGAACTACGCCGAAGCGTTCCTTGGCCGCGTAACGGCGCTGGAATTGCCGCTGCTTGACGCGCTGGAGCGCGAGCTGCGGCGCATGACTGGCGTGACCGTGTCACGTGATGACTGGCAGTGGGATCAGGTGCCCGATCACCTGAAAATGACTTTCCGCGTGGTGGGCGAGAAAAACCAGACGCTGCGCGAAGGCAAAGATCTGGCCGCCCTGCGCCTGCAGTTGAAAGAGAAGGTGCAGGAGACGCTGTCGGCGGTGGCCGATGACGGACTGGAGCAGAGCAACCTGCATGTCTGGAGCTTTGGCCAATTGCCGGCGTTCTACGAGCAGAAGCGCGGCGGCTATTCGATGAAAGCCTATCCGGCGCTGGTGGATGAAAAGGACAGCGTGGCAATCCGCCTGTTCGACAGCGAAAGCGAACAGCAACAGGCGATGTGGCAGGGCACGCGCCGCCTGCTGTTGTTGAATATTCCTTCGCCGATCAAATATCTGCATGAAAAGCTGCCGAACAAGGCCAAGCTGGGGCTTTATTTCAACCCGTACGGCAAGGTGCTGGAGCTGATCGACGACTGCATTTCGTGCGGCATCGACAAACTGATCGCCGAACACGGCGGCCCGGTTTGGCAGGAGGAAGACTTTGCACGGTTGCAGGAGCAGATCCGCGCCGAGCTGAACGACACGGTCGTTGAGGTGGCCAAGCAGGTTGAACAGATCCTGACGGCGGTCTTCAACATCAACAAACGGCTGAAAGGCCGGGTGGACATGTCGTTGGCGCTGGCGCTGTCGGACATCAAGACCCAGCTCGGCGGGCTGGTCTACCGCGGCTTCGTCACCGGCAACGGATGGAAACGGCTGCCGGACACGCTGCGCTACCTGCAGGCGATCGAACGCCGATTGGAGAAACTGGCTATCGATCCGCACCGCGATCGCGCGCAGATGCTGCGGGTGGAGCAGGTGCAGCAGGCGTGGCAGCAGTGGCTGAACAAGCTGCCGCCGAAGCGACAGCAGGAGGAAGAGGTGAAAGCGGTGCGCTGGATGATTGAAGAACTGCGCGTCAGCCTGTTCGCGCAGCAGCTGGGCACACCTTACCCTATCTCCGACAAGCGCATTCTGCAAACCATCGAACAGCTTTCGGGCTAAGCTCAGGCGCGCCGGCCGGCAAACGGCCGGCGCAGCGTAAGTTGAAATTCAGGGAACAGAGAAACAGCAACGGCGCTTGATGCGCCGTTGCGAGAGCTACTTGCCTGCCGCCAGGGCGTCCAGCGCGTCGCGGATGCCGGGCACCGCCAGAGCGCGGTTATCGGCGCGGTAACGATCTTTCGCCGCCGGTGCCGAACTCTGGATGGCGATCAGCTGCCAGCCGTCGGCGGTTTTCAGCAGCAGCGGTGAGCCGCTGTCGCCGGGCAGGGTATCACACTGGTGCGACAGCACCCCTTGCTGGGCCCAGCCGGTCACCTTGCAGTTTTGGTGGCTGTAGAGGTCATCCAGATGGTCCTCCGGGTAGCCCGCCTGGGTGATCAGCCGTTTGGCCTGTTTCAGGGCCTGAGTCAACGCCTTGCTGTCGCCTTGCCACAGCGGTAGCGGGGCGATCGGCAGCGGCGTTTTGTCTTTCAGCCGGATCAGCGCAAAGTCATAAGCGGCGGCGGCGGGCGGCACGATCCAGCCGTCGCCGTCCGGTTTCAGCTTTTTGCCCAGTTTGCTGTCGACCAGAGTTTCAATATTGTCGGTTTGATACTGCCATGATTTATCGCCCGCCACGAAGCGCAGGGCGACGGCTTTATCCAATTGTCCCGGCGGCGCCAGCACGCAATGGCCGGCGGTCAGCGCCAGGTGTGGGGAGATCAGCGTGGCGGTACACAGATTGCCGCTGGCGGTTTCGACCTGGCCGATGGCTTGCCACGGCTGGGCGGCGGTATCCGTGACCTTGATTCGTTCATCTTTGCCGAAAAACAGACGCGTTTGCTCGGCCTTGGACGGGCCGTCGGCGCGTGCCGCCTGGGAGGCGATGAGCGGGAGTGAGCACAGCAACAGTAAAACGGATATGCGCATAGATCTCTTGCCTGACAAATACGGATCATCCATAAACACACTGAATGCTAACTATAGACTGATTTAGCAGCCATGTGGATGGGCAATAACTGATTTTTCAATAATTTCCCGCCGGCGAGGCGACAGGCTACAGATAAAAAAAGACGGCGATCAGTCCACAGAGGATCAGGGCGGTCAGAATGATCTCGAACAGGTAGCGGCGCAGCATCAATGAGAACCCCCCGGATGAAAAAACACCCGGTGAACCGGGTGTCGTGCACGTCAAGCCTGAAGCGGTGAGGGGAACCTCACGACATTACGCTTTTTTGTGGCTGGCTTTCTTGTGGTGCTTTTTAGCCGCCTGGGCTTTTTGCGCCGGGGCTTTTTTGCCGGCTTTCTTGTGATGCTTTTTGGCCGCCTGAGCTTTCTGTACCGGGGCTTTCTTGCCGTGGTGTTTCACCTGAGCTTTAGCCGGCGCAGCGGTGGCGGTGGTTGCGGTAGCCGCAGGCGCGGTAGTGGTGGCAGCCTCGGCAGCGAAAGCCACGGAAGACAGACCCATTGCAGCGGCAACAACCAGAGCTAATACTTTTTTCATCGCAGAATCCTCAACATGACTTTTGGGTATCAACCCCACTGCGGGGCCGTTGAGATGATAGTAGGCAAACGGCGTCCGGCTTTCCGTGAGTGATTGGTTTCGGCTTGTAACCTAATGTACAGGGCGGCGGCGGCAGGAGGGATTGCTGCTATAATGACCGTCAGGCTCGATAAAAGGGATTTAAAATGAACGAGATAACGGTTCGTTGTGGCGTGACGGAACAGGGTGAGGTGCCGCTGGCCTATGAAGACTGGGGCGATGAGGCGCATCCGCCGCTGTTGTTAATCATGGGCATCGGCGCGCAGCTTTTGCTGTGGCCTGACGATTTCTGCCGCGCTCTGGTCGCCAAGGGATTTCGGGTGATCCGCTACGACAACCGCGACGTCGGCCTTTCCGGTAAAACGCGGGCGCAGCGCAAGACGCCGCTGTGGCTGTTGATGTTGCGTGCCCAGCTCGGCTGGCAAACGCCGGTGCCTTATACCCTGGCGGATATGGCGACGGACGCGGCGCATCTGCTCGATCATTTACGCATTCCGCAGGCCCATGTCCTTGGCGCCTCGATGGGGGGGATGATCGCCCAGGTGTTGGCCGCCGAATACCCGCAGCGCGTCGCCTCGTTATGCATCTTGTTTTCCAGCACCAATCAACCGCTGTTACCGCCGCCGGCGCCTTCGCTGCTGTGGTTGCTGGTGCGCCGGCCTGCCGCCGATATGACGCTTCAGCAGCGCCAGGAAGGGATGAAGGCCTTTCTGCGCGCGCTTGGCACCGCGACTTATCCGCCGGAGGAGGCGGAGCTGGATGCCCTGGTGAAGCGGTTGCTGAAGCGGGGCTTGGATCCGGAGGGCATGCAGCGGCAACTTTCCGCGCTGCTCGGCAGCGGCGATCTGCGGCGTTACAGTCGGCGCATCGCCGCGCCGACGCTGGTGATTCACGGCGATCGCGATCGGCTGGTGCGCAAGGCCGGCGGGGTGGCGATCGCTCGGGCCGTCGCCAACGCCAGATTGCAGATTATGCCGGGCATGGGGCATGATCTGCCCGCCGCGTTGAGACCACAATTGGTGACGATGATCGCCCGTCATGCGCTGGGATGAGAGGCAGATAGGGGCGCGGCTGTTTATGGTATTAGTTACAACATACTATTGGTAGGTAACAACCCGCCACCCTGTAGCCAAGGCGTTGCCGGCAAGGAAAGCGCGCTATGTAGCATTATTAGGTCAAGCAGGGGAAAAAGGGCGCGGCCGTAGCCGCGCACGGGGAGAGATTACAGGTAGCGGTTTTCCAAATGCTGGCGGAAGTAGCGCGGATTGAGCGCTTCACCGGTTGCATTGGCGATCAGCGTGTCGGTCGGGAAACGGCTGCCGTGGCGCCAGATGTTATGCTGCAACCAGTGGAACAACGGCTGCAGATTGCCGGCGGCGATGTCCTCGTTCAGCGAAGGCAGGGCCTGACGCACGCTGTGGAACAGCTGCGCGGCGTACATCGCGCCGAGAGTATAAGTCGGGAAGTAGCCGAAGGCGCCGTCGGTCCAGTGGATATCCTGCATGCAACCGTTGCGGTAGTTGCCGATGGTATCGAGGCCCAGGTAAGCGTGCATCTTTTCATTCCACAGCGCCGGAATGTCCTCCACTTCGATCTCGCCTTCGATCAGCGCTTTTTCAATTTCGTAGCGCAGGATGACGTGGGCAGGATAGCTCACCTCGTCGGCGTCGACGCGGATCAGGCCCGGTTTCACCCGCTGGTTGAGGCGAATGAAGTTGGCTTCTTCCAGCGCCGGCTGTTCGCCAAACTGCGCGGTAACCAGCGGACGCAAGATTTTCAGGAATTCATTGCCGCGCGCCAGCTGCATTTCGAACAGCAGGCTCTGCGATTCGTGGATGGCTGTGGAGCGAGCCAGGGCGACCGGCTGGCCGAGCAGATCGCGCGGCAGGTTCTGTTCGTAACGGGCGTGGCCAGTCTCGTGTACGATCCCGAGCAGCGCGGTCAGGAACTCTTTCTCGTTGTAACGCGTGGTGATGCGCACATCCTCCGGCACGCCGCCGCAGAACGGGTGGGCGCTGACGTCGACGCGGCCGTTGTCGAAGTTGAAACCGAGCAGCTTCATCACGCTCAGGCTTAGCTGGCGCTGGGTGTCCACATTGAACGGGCCCTGCGGCGCCAGGCAGGGTTCATTGGCCTGTTTGGCCACCACGCGCTGCAGCAAATCCGGCAGCCAGGTTTTCAAATCGCCGAAGATGCGATCGAGATCGCTGCTGCGCATGCCCGGCTCATACAGGTTGAGCAGGGCATCGTAACGGCTGGTGCCGGCCGCCTGCGCGCGGATCTGCGCCTCTTCCCGGCTGAGTTTGACCACGTCGCGCAGATTCTCCGCGAAGCCATCCCAGTCGTTGGCCGGGCGCTGGGCGCGCCAGGCGTGTTCACAGCGGGCGCCTGCCAGCGATTTGGCTTCGACCAGCGACGCCGGCAGCAGCACCGCGTCTTCATACTGGCGGCGCATTTCGCGCAGGTTGGCGCGGTCGATCTCGTCCAGCGTCTCTTGCTGCGCACGATCCAACAGCGCGCCGGTGCTTTGTGCCGTTAAAATCTGGTGCTGCAGCACGCTCAATTCGGCCAGGGCTTCGGAGCGCGCCTTGCTGCCGCCCGGCGGCATCATGGTTTGCATGTCCCAACCGGCGATGGCGGACAGGTGGCCGAAACGCGACAGCCGGCTAAAAAGCGCGCGCAGGTGATCGTAAGCAGACGTGTTGGAATGTGCAGATGTCATTATTATTCGGCTCCAATGAGAAGGGTCCGGCGGTATTACGCCAGATCGGCTTTTAAACTGAATGTCGGCTTCACCGGCCAGCAGAAACGGAAGCTGGCGCCGCCGAGCGAACTGCCTTCGACGAACACCTGTCCCTGGTAGGCGACGGCGATGGAATGGACGATGGCCAGCCCCAGCCCGCAGCCGCCGGTGGCGCGATCGCGGCTGGGATCGAGGCGAACGAAAGGCTCGAACACCCGCTCGCGCTCTTCCGGCGGGATACCCGGCCCGTCGTCCTCGACCTGCAAACAGGCGAGATCGCCGTCGAACCACAACCCAACGCGCAGGCGCTGCTCGGAATAGCGCAGCGCGTTGTTGACCAGGTTATCGAGCACGCGCTCCATCAGGCGCAGATCGACGCCGCCGAAGTCGCCGACGTGCGGGATGTCGAGCTGGATGTCGCGTTCCTGATGGATAAGGCGGATATCATCGACCTTGTCCTCCAGCCACTTTGGCAGATCGATGGGTTCAATGTTTAGCGCAACCTGCGGCCGATCCAGGCGGGCATAGGTCAGCAGTTCGTCGATGAGCGACTCCAGTTGGCCGATATCGCGGTTCAGCGCCTGCTGCTCGCCTTCGGACAGGTTATCGCTCATTTCGAGCCGATAGCGCAGGCGCACCAGCGGCGTGCGCAGCTCGTGGGCGATGCCGTCGATCAGCTGTTTCTTGCTGGCGATCAGGGTGTTGACGTTGTCGGCCATCTGGTTGAACGCCACGCCGAGCCGGCTCAGGCTGGAAGTGGGATCGAAGTGGGTGCGTTCATCCAGATGCCCGGCGCCGAGCCGCTGAGCGGCGTTTTCCAGTTTGAGCAGGTCTTGCCAGTGCGGCCGCATCCACAGAAACACCGGCAGCGCCAGCGACATGCCGATAAACACCAGCAACACCAGATCCAGCAGACGCATCTGGTGCAGATAGAACAGATAAGGAATGGGGCCGACCACCAACACATAGTGGCTGCGCGGAATGCGTTGCATAAAGGTGTACTGATCGTCGAGGGCGATGATTTCACCCAGCCGCAGCCGCTTTTTCAGATCCTCGCTCAGTTCCTGTTTGCCGAGCGGTTCGATATGAAGCTTGAACGACAGATTGAGATCCAGCGTGGCGATAGTCTTGTTCCAGTCCTTCAGCGGGATTTCGCGCAGCTCGCTGCGCATCAGGTACAGCGAGCTTTTCATCAAATCGTCCATCGACTGGCGGCCGGCGCGCTCGGCGGTCACCTTGTACACCAGGCCGACCAGCATCGCCATCACCAGAAAACAGACGAACAGCAACAGAAAGAACTGGACGAAAAGTTTTCTCATTGTTGCACCGATGCCCAGGCGTTAGGGGCGAACAGATAGCCCTTGTTGCGCACCGTCTTGATACGGAAAGGCTCCAGCGCGTTGTCGTACAGTTTGCGGCGCAGGCGGGAGATCGCCACGTCGATGCTGCGGTCCATGCCGTCGTAGCTCACGCCGCGCAGGTTTTGCAGCAGCGCCTCGCGATCCATGATCTGCCCGGCGTGGGTCGCCAGCTCCCACAGCAGATCGAAATCCGAGGTGGACAGGGTGATGGTTTCCTCGCCCAGCGTAACCTGACGGTTGACCGGATCGATGCACAGCAGCCCGAAATGCAGCGCGTTATGCTGGGTAAGCGGCTGAACCGACTCTTCTTTCGGCTGCTGGCTGTGTTGACGCAGATGCAAACGCAGGCGCGCCAGCAACACCGCCGGCGGCGTGGTTTTCAGGATATAGTCGTTGGCGCCCATCTCCAGCGACAGGATATGGTTCATGTCGCTGTCGAGCGAGGTCAGCAGCACGATCGGGCCGGGGAAGGTGGGACGCAGATCGCGGCACAGCGTCATGCCGTCTTTACCGGGCAGCATGATGTCCAGCAACACCAGATCGGGTTGCTCGCGCTCGATGCGCGCTTGCGCGCTGTCGCCGCGCGGTTCGATCAGCACCTCGATATCGTGTTTGCCCAGATAGGCGGCGATCAGTTTGCCGACTTCAGGATCGTCTTCCACAAAAACAATTTTATGCATATGCCCGTGTTTTAATAAGAAAAGCGGATTTCAGCATAGCGCGGCCCGCGAGGTTGCGCCAAGCGGATCTTTGCGTCAGCGCAGCGGCCGCCCGCCGTCGACGCCGTGGGTGCGGCCGGTGACGTAGCGGCTCTCCAGCAGGTAGTTCACCAGATTGACCACTTCGCTCTCGCCCGGCGCGACCTTCATCAGCGATTTCGCCAGCGCCTGCCGACGATAAGCTTCGTCGTCGCCCGGATTGAAGATGATCAGCGCCGGCGCGATGGCGTTGACTTTGACTTCAGGCGCCAATTTGCGGGCGAACGACCGGGTCATGTTGTCCAGCGCGGCTTTGCTGGCGGCGTAGGCGATATGCTTGTCGCTGCCTTTTTCCACCACATAGTCGGTCAGATGGATAATGTCGGCGCCGGCCTGGCCCTGGCCTGTCAGGCAGGACTCGAGCAGTTGATTGAGCAAATAGGGCGTGTAGACGTGAATTTGCAGCATCGCCGCCATGACCTGTTCCGGCGGCACCTCCGGTGACTCCGCCTGCCAGGCGCTGGCGTTGTGGATCACCGCGCGCAGCTTGGGCGCGGCCTGCCGCACCTGTTCGGCGAAACGATAAATGCCTTCATGGGTGGAAAAATCGCCCTGAATGCAGCAGGCGCCCAAGGCTTTCAACTCGGCCATCGCCGGATATTCGCTGCGGTAGGCGATGATGACCGGAACGCCGCGCTGGAGAAACGCTCTGGCGAGCGCCAGCCCTATGCGCCGTGCGCCGCCGGTAATCAGCACCGGGGCGGAGTTGTGGTGTTCCATTGATTAAAGCTCCTGGACAGACTGGCAAACAATAGGGGAATTATGCCATCATACGGCGGAAAGTCGTTAAAGCTTCGCATGATTATCCATTTCTGGATATAAGATCCCCAATGCATTTCAGGTTGCCCCCGGCGGCGGCTTGAAAGACCACGGGTTAACACTGGCCATGAGAGGAATGAGGGGATGAACAGCAATCACCTTGCATCCATCGCGCGCAGTGAGAAAATCTGTTTCGACTATATGGATTTTCTGTCCGCATCGTGCAGGAAGCACTGGCGCTTTGTTGATGCTATTTATGGTGTGATGCCGATCTTCGGCATGGTGTTGAAATCGCGCGTGACCACCTCGCAAACGCGCAAAGAGCAGTTAAAAGAGTTGGCGCTGCAGGTGGTGTCGACGCAGGTCAGCGATGAAACCAACATCGTGCGCCTGATTGACCTGGCGCAGCAGCAGGGCCTGGCGGTGTTTGATATTCAGTTGCCTTATGCGCTGGAGGCTCAACAACTGGCGGCCATTCAGAAAGAGTGTGCGGAAGGCATTGCGATTACTCTGGTGGGTGAACGCATGACCGTCGCGATCCCTCCCAAAAGCTGACCGGGCATCAACCCGGCCGCCCGTTCATGGTTAGGCAATTGACTCGTCGCGATGGCCTAACCATGAACGTGATGTCTCACGCCGCATGACGGCCGGCGTCTAGAGCTGGGTCCCGGCATTCGGGCCGGAGCGCAGGGTATAAATACTGTCTATATGAATTAACACCGCGTACTTCGGCGGCTTCATTCCGTTTTTTTCCGCAAACGTCAACGCATCGTCAAACGGCTTACCCGCCAGAAACAGTTCGGGCGTGCCAACGAAGCGGTAACCGTCCAGCGCCTCGCGATCGATGACCACAACGGCCATTTTCGAGCCGGCCTTGATGTTTTTCAGCGTTTGGCCTCCGGTATTTTCGTTGTAAATCAGCGTACGGTCATCATAGAGGCGCAAAGAGCGCTTGGGGCCGATATCGGGAACGCCGTTCGGGCTGCTGGTCGCCTGCACAGGCAGCTGTTTAGCCAGCATCTTCTTCATCTCGTCATTCAATTCATTCATTACAGATGACCCTCAGATTGGTGTGTCACTTTTAATGCAAGGTAGCGGAAGCGTTGGCCGCCGGTGCGCAGACGCTGGTTTCCGGCAACCGGTGTTCGCGCAGCAAGTGCAGGGTTTCAATCCTGAAACGCAGCAGGTGCCGTTCGGCTATCTGCTGCATCTGTTCGCACAGCGACGTATCGTCCAACAGTTGCTCGATAGCGACTCGGGCCTGATGAACATGCAGCTCGACGCCGCGAAGAGGCTTCTGCCGCAGGCGCAGATGGGTAATGTTGTTGAACGTGACGATCAGCGCGGCAAGGGCAGACTCGAAAATATTCAGCGCTTCAAATCTGGCGGTATATTCCGCATTCAGCCAGGGCTTCTCGGCGATGATCGCCTGAGCCCCCTCCAGCGCCTGTTGATAGCGCGCCATCGCCTGGCGATCGTGCCGCTGATTAAACGCCATGTTGCCCTCGGCGATCAGCGCCTCCCAAGCGGTAAACAAAGGTAATGCGTGCAGCAGTTTCTCAGCCATGAAATGCCTTCCATTTTCAGCCTGTCTTCATCCGCCGCCTGACGCCTCTCGCCAGGGGCACTCGCGTCTTACCACTAATCAATAAATGATAATGATAATTAATTGCATTTGAGATCGCAAGCGAGACGCATGGCTGACTGTGCAAAGGGGGGGGGAACGCGGTAGCAGGGGAAAAAGAGGAAGCAAAATGCGGCTGACGGGCAGCCGCATTGACGGGACACTTTAGTGCAGCATAAACCAGCCGGCGGGTAGCGTGGCCACCAGCAGCAGTAAGATGCTGCCTTTTTCCAGGCGATTCAGCAGATTGATATCCTGATGGCCGCGGCGGGCGTACATGAACACCAACAGGCCCGGCGCATACAGCAGCACCGACATCAGCAAGTGCATCAGCCCGGAAGCGTACAGCAGCCATAAACCATAGACGCAGGCGCCGGTGGCGGCGAAGATCAGGCGCTTGTCGCGGCGACGGTAAGCCACCTTGAACAGAAATGCGCCGACCAGGAAGTAAGGCACCAGGATCATTTCCGACGCGATGGTCAACAGCGAGTTGTAGTTGCTGCCGGTCAACCAGATCAGCACCAACGCCAGCTGCACCGCGATGTTGGTCAGCCACAGCGAAGACGATGGGGCGTGATGGCGGTTCTGTTTGCCGAACACGCGTGGAAATGCGCCGTGCTGTGCGGCCAGCAGGGGGACTTCCGCCGCCATGATGGTCCAGCTGAGGTAGGCGCCGCACACGGAAATGATAAGACCGGCGGCGATGATCACGTCTCCCCACGGGCCAATCAGTTCCACCATCAGCACTGCCATCGACGGGTTGCGCATGTCGGCCAGTTCGCTGCGCGGCACCACGCCCAGCGACAGCAAGGTGACCATCAGATACACCGCCAGCGCCGACAGTACCGCCAACATGGTCGCGCGGCCCACGTCCTTCTTATTGCGCGCGCGCGCGGAAACCACCACGGCGCCTTCCACGCCGATAAACACCCACAGGGTGATCAGCATGGTGTCCTTGACCTGTTCCCATACCGGTTTGCCGAGGGCGATCCCCTGGAAGTCCAGCGTGAACACGTCCATTTTAAAGGCGATCGCCGCCAGAACGGCGAACATCCCCAGCGGCAGCAGCTTGGCGAGAGTGGCCGCAAGATTGATGCTGGCGGCGGTTTGCACGCCGCGCAGCACCAGCGCGTGCACGATCCACAGCAGGGCGGATTCGGCGATCAGCGCCTGCCAGGTATTGCCGTCACCGAGAATAACGTTGCCGCCGCGATCGGTGAAAATGCTCAATGCCGCGAACACGATCACCAGATACGAGACGTTGGCGATTACGGCGCACAGCCAGTAACCCCAGGCAGAGCAGAAGCCCATCAGCTCGCCGAATCCCTCTTTGGCGTAGGTGAAGATGCCGCCGTCCAGATCCGGGCGCAGACGCGTAAGCAACAGCATGGCAAACGCCAAAAACAGAATGCCGATGCCGGTGATCCCCCAACCCAGCAGCAGCGCGGCGGGGCTGGCGACCTGCGCCATGTTTTGCGGCAGACTGAACACGCCGGCGCCCAGCATCGAGCTGAGCACCAAAGCGGTTAGCGCGGTAAGACCGAGTTTTTTTTCCAATGACGGATCCTGAACGCAGAATAAACAACTGGAAGGGAACTGCTTGGCGGCAACAATGTGTTAACAACCATTGCGCTAATAGACAATAGCCCTAAAAATTGGCGCAAATTCTACGGAGGGATGATTAGAGATGCAATGATTGAATATGCGGAATTTACAAAAAACTATTCAACGAGCGGCGAAAAGAGCGGCAATAAAAACGGGCAGCTCAAGGGCTGCCCGATGGTAAACCGAAAAGCGGGTTTTATTTGAACAGATCGGCGCTGACGGTCAGGTTGCCGCCGCTCTTGTTCTGCCACTGGCGAGTGACGTGGTAGTACTTGGCGCCTTTCTCGGCCGCGCGTTTCGCCACTTCGGTGGACACGTCGGTCATGCTGTTGAAGTGGCCGGTGAAGGTGACGGAATCGAATGGCACCATCTGCGCGGCGGTCACGTTGTTCACTTCCTGAATCTTGGTGCCGTTAGGCAGCGTGACGGTATAGCGTTGGCCGGTAGAGGACTGGGTTTCGAAGAAACGGCCCACTTCGCGGCTTGGTGAACCGGAAGACGCGACGCCAGGAATTTCGACTTTCGCGGCTGCGGCGCCGCCGGCGGCCAGCGCAGCGCGGCCGGCGTCAGAATCGGCTGGGATGGCGTCCGGGCTCTGCACGCGGCGTTTCGGCGCATCGGCCTTATAGATGTAGGCGGTGACGAACTGGTTGCCGCCGGAGTTGGCGTCAACCTGGCGCACGATGAAGAATGAGGCGGCGCCTTTTTTCTGCGCTTCTTTGGAGATGGCGTCGTTAATGTCCGGCTGGCTGCGGTAGAAACCGCTGACGCTCACGGTATCGTAAGGCTCCAGCAGGTAGGCTTCCTCTTTAGGCAGTTCATTCACGCCGTTAAATACGCGGTATTTTGGTGTTTTGCTCACTTCTGGCGCATCTTTATGATAAAGGTCTGCGGTGACGCGCCAGTTGCCGCCGTTGTTGCTGTTGTTGCTGTCCTGGATATAGAAGGAATCGGCACCCAGTTTGTCTGCACGGCGGGATACGGCGTCGACGGCTTCATTGATCGCATTGAAGCGGCCGGTAATCGTGATGCGATCAAACGGCTTCAGCGCCGCTGCTTTCTCAGGAGTTAACTCTTGCGCCGCATGAGCGGACAGCGCGGTGAGTGATAACAAGGCTGACGCGATGATCGTGGTCTTCAGCTTCATAAAAAATCCTTTCGCCTAGCGCATTAACGTTTATAACGTACTGAACTGTTTAAGTGTAATTCAGCCGTCGATTATTACATGTAATTCTGAAAACTGTCTCAGCATTTTATGTTATCCCGTGCGACAAATCCTTGACGGTGACGCGGGTCGCACGGATGGCGCCGCCGCCATAAGTTTCCATAATAAAGGCTTTGGTGTCATTAGTGTTAATTATTCACAAAATGATAACTTTTATGCTTATCCGCCCCGCATGGCGATAAATCGTTACGCCGGGCGCAAACCTCTAACCATGCAGAATGTGCTGTTCTGTATGCATTTTTTCACTGTAAATTGCGATTTGTCATATCGCGCCCGGCGTTTTTATGTAAAAACAGGGCTGAATGCGTAAGCAATTATGGATCATCGACCTTATTTTCAGTAGGTTATAGTTGGCGTCTGAAATCAGTGCGGGCAAGTTGACGCCTCGCTCGCCGATGGCGCCGTTCTATGGGCAGGAAAATAATAAACATCATCCAAGACAGGTGAGAAGGGAACATTATGCGTATTGGTGTACCAAGAGAGCGGTTGGCCAATGAAGCCCGGGTCGCAGCCACGCCGAAAACGGTGGAACAACTGCTGAAGCTGGGTTTTACCGTCGCGATTGAACGCGGGGCGGGCAAACTGGCCAGTTTTGACGACGTCGCCTACGAAGCCGCCGGCGCGGCGCTGGTCGACGAAAACGACGTGTGGCAGTCGGATCTGATCCTGAAAGTCAACGCGCCGCAAGACGACGAGATCGCCTTGATGCGCGAAGGCAGCACGCTGGTCAGCTTTATCTGGCCGGCGCAAAACCCCGAGCTGATGGCCAAGCTGGCGGCGCGCAACGTCACCGCGCTGGCGATGGACTCGGTGCCGCGCATCTCGCGCGCCCAGTCGATGGATGCGCTGAGCTCGATGGCCAACATCGCCGGCTACCGCGCCATCGTCGAGGCGGCGCATGAGTTCGGCCGCTTCTTCACCGGCCAGATCACCGCCGCCGGCAAAGTGCCGCCGGCCAAGGTGATGATCATCGGCGCCGGCGTGGCCGGCCTGGCGGCGATCGGCGCTGCGGGCAGCCTCGGCGCCATCGTGCGCGCCTTCGACACCCGCCCGGAAGTGAAAGAGCAGGTGCAGAGCATGGGCGCGGAATTCCTCGAGCTGGATTTTGAAGAGGAAGCGGGCAGCGGCGACGGTTACGCCAAAGTGATGTCCGAAGCCTTTATCAAGGCAGAGATGGCGCTGTTCGCCGCACAGGCGGCGGAGGTTGACATCATCGTCACCACCGCGCTGATCCCGGGTAAACCGGCGCCGAAGCTGATCACCAAAGAGATGGTGGCGTCGATGAAGCCGGGCAGCGTGATCGTCGATCTGGCGGCGCAAACTGGCGGCAACTGCGAACTGACCGTGGCCGACACCATTACCGTGACCGACAACGGCGTGAAAATCATCGGCTATACCGATCTGCCGAGCCGCTTGCCGACACAATCTTCGCAGCTGTACGGCACCAACCTGGTCAACCTGCTGAAGCTGCTGTCGAAAGAGAAGAACGGCGAGATCGATATCGATTTCGACGATACGGTGATCCGCGGCGTTACCGTGGTGCGCAGCGGTGAAATCACCTGGCCGGCGCCGCCGATCCAGGTTTCCGCCCAGCCGAAAGCGGCGCCCGCCGCCGCACCGGTCGCCAAACCTGAAGCCAAGCCGACCTCGCCGTGGCTGAAGTACGGCCTGATGGCTCTGGCGATCCTGCTGTTCGGCTGGCTGGCGGACGCAGCCCCGAAAGAGTTCCTGTCGCACTTTACCGTGTTCGCGCTGGCCTGCGTGGTCGGGTACTACGTGGTCTGGAACGTCAGCCATGCGCTGCATACCCCGTTGATGTCGGTCACCAACGCGATCTCAGGGATTATCGTGGTCGGTGCGCTGCTGCAAATTGGCCACGGCGGCTGGGTGAGTTTCCTCTCCTTTATCGCCGTGCTGATCGCCAGCATCAATATTTTCGGTGGGTTCACCGTCACTCAGCGCATGCTGAAGATGTTCCGCAAGAACTAAGGGGTAACAAATGTCTGGAGGATTGGTTACAGCTGCATACATTGTTGCCGCTATTTTGTTTATTTTCAGCCTGGCGGGCCTGTCGCGTCATGAAACGTCGAAGCAGGGCAACCTGTTCGGCGTCGCCGGCATGGCGATAGCGCTGATCGCGACCATTCTGGGGCCGGATTCCGGCAACGTCGGCTGGATCATCATCGCCATGATCATCGGCGGCTCGATCGGCGTCTATCTGGCGAAGAAGGTCGAGATGACCGAAATGCCGGAGCTGGTGGCGGTGCTGCACAGCTTCGTTGGCCTGGCCGCGGTGCTGGTCGGTTTCAACAGCTATCTGGATCACGGTGCGCCGATGGAACCGGTGATGGCGAATATCCATCTGACCGAAGTGTTCCTCGGCATCTTTATCGGTGCGGTGACCTTCACCGGGTCGATCGTCGCCTTCGGCAAACTGCGCGGCATCATTTCTTCCAAGCCGTTGATGCTGCCGAATCGCCACAAGCTGAACCTGGCGGCGCTGGTGATCTCGTTCCTGCTGCTGGTGGCGTTCGTGCGCACCGACAGCGTGGGCTGGCAGGTGGTGACGCTGCTGCTGATGACGGCGATCGCGCTGGCGTTCGGCTGGCATCTGGTCGCCTCGATCGGCGGCGCCGACATGCCGGTGGTGGTGTCGATGCTCAACTCCTACTCGGGGTGGGCGGCGGCCGCGGCGGGCTTCATGCTGAGCAACGATCTGCTGATCGTCACCGGCGCGCTGGTGGGCTCTTCGGGGGCGATCCTGTCTTACATCATGTGCAAGGCGATGAACCGCTCGTTTATCAGCGTGATCGCCGGCGGTTTCGGCAGCGACGGTTCATCCACCGGCGATGCCGAAGAGATGGGCGAATACCGTGAAACCACGGCGGAAGAGGTGGCCGAGCAGTTGAAGAACTCCACCTCGGTGATCATCACCCCGGGCTACGGCATGGCGGTGGCGCAGGCGCAGTATCCGGTGGCGGAAATCACCGAAAAACTGCGGGCGCGCGGCGTGAAGGTGCGCTTCGGCATTCACCCGGTCGCGGGGCGCTTGCCGGGCCACATGAACGTGCTGCTGGCAGAGGCGAAGGTGCCGTACGACGTGGTGCTGGAGATGGATGAAATCAACGACGATTTCCCGGATACCGACACCGTGCTGGTGATCGGCGCCAACGATACGGTGAACCCGGCGGCGCTGGAAGATCCGCGCAGCCCGATCGCCGGCATGCCGGTATTGGAAGTGTGGAAAGCGCAGAACGTGATCGCGTTCAAACGGTCGATGAACACCGGCTACGCCGGCGTGCAGAACCCGCTGTTCTTCAAGGAGAACACCCAAATGCTGTTCGGCGACGCCAAAGACAGCGTGGAAGCGATTTTGCGGGCGTTGCAGAAGTAAAATTGGGCAACCAAAGAAAAACGGGCCGCTTTTCAGCGGCCCGTTTCTTTATGTGCGAAGCCTAATCTTCGTCGTCGTGTTCGTCGTCTTCATCCGCCTCGATCGGGCAGTTGAAGTTTTCCGGTTTAATCACCAGCAGGTCGCATTTCAGATGATCGATCACATGTTCCGCCGTGTTGCCGATAAAGGCGGCTGAAATACCGGTGCGGCCCAGGGTGCCCAGCACCACCACGCCGGCCTGCAGGTGTTCGGCCAAATCGGGGATCACCTCTTCCGGCAGGCCTTTTTCCACGTGGGTGAACTCTTCCTTAATGCAGAATTTTTGCCGCAGCGCCTTCATGGCGATCAGATGCTGGCCGCGAATGGCGTCGTTGTAGACGCTCGGGTCGAAGTCGGGCAATTCGATGGCGATGTTGATCGGGGTAACGGGATAGGCGCCGACCAGGTGAACCTCGGTCTGGTTGACGTTTTGCGCCAGTTCGACGGTTTCTTGCACCAGTTTGATATTGAGCGGGTCGTGATAGGGTTCTTCGCTGGCCAGATTGACCGCCACCAGCGCCTTGCCGCCTTCCGGCCAGGGCTGGTCTTTCACCATCCACACCGGGCAAGGGCATTTGCGCAGCAGGTGCCAGTCGGTGGGGGTAAAGATCACCGACTCCAACCGGTCGTGTTGGTGCGCCATTTTCAGCAGCAGGTCATGTTGGCCGGAAAGCACTTCCTGAATGATGGCTTCGAAGGGGCGGTTATGCCAGACCACTTTGATTTCGATCGGCACGCCGTCGTTGAGATAGAAGCGGCACTGCTCGTTGATCCAGGCGGCGCGTTGGCTGATCACACCTTGCCGCATCGCCGTTCTTTCATCCGGGGAGAGCAGGGTCGTCATTTCGTAAGAGAAGTCATAGATGGGCAGGAAGGCCTTGATGCGCCCGCCGTTCCGTTTTACCAGGTACACGGCGCGGCGCAATGCCGGCTGATCGTCCTGATTGGGGTCAATAGCCACCAGAAGATTCTGATACTTCGCCATAGGGCCTCCTTACAGCTGAAATCAACAGTCTGTTAATTTACAGAGTAACCCAACATTGAAAAACAGAACAACAACAGAAGCGTGCCGGATCAACAATTTCGGGGAAATGGTGATCCGGCAGGAGAATCAGGCGTTGACGGTCACGTTGATACGCGGCGTACCGGCCAGCACCGACAGGGCGTCGGCGTTTTCGATGGTGATGTATTTGCCTTTCACGCTGAGGATTTCGCTTTTCTGGAAGCGGCCCAGCAGCCGGCTGATGGTTTCCACCGTCAGGCCGAGATAGTTGCCGATATCGCCGCGGGTCATGGTCAAACGGAACTCGCGCGGAGAGAAACCGCGCTCCGCAAAGCGGCGCGACAGGTTGTAAACGAACGCCGCCAGGCGCTCTTCGGCGTTTTTCTTCGACAACAGCAGGATCATGTCCTGGTCGCCTTTGATCTCGCCGCTCATCAACCGCATGATCTGCTGACGCAGGTTTGGCATTTTGCCGGACAGATCGTCGAGGGTCTCGAACGGAATTTCGCACACCATCGAGGTTTCCAGCGCCTGGGCGAAGCTTGGGTGCTTCAGGCCGCCGATGGCGTCAAAGCCCACCAGGTCACCCGCCAGGTGGAAGCCGGTGATCTGCTCGTCGCCTTGCTCGGTGATGGTGTAGCTCTTGATGGTCCCGGAACGGATCGCGTACAGCGATTTCAGCTCGTCGCCGGCTTTGAACAGGGTCTGGCCTTTCTGAATAGGCTTTTTCCTCTCGATAATGTTGTCGAGCTGATCCAGCTCGTGGGCATTAAGGGTGAAAGGAATGCACAGCTGGCTGATGCTGCAGTCCTGGCAATGGATCGCACAACCACCAGACTGGATACGACGAATCACGCGTTTTTCCGGGATCATAGATTACGCTCATTCAATAATTGATATGAGTCAATTTTAACATCTTTTGCCGCAGCTGATAAGGGTAGCATTAGTCTGAATAGGGGCATTGTGTGCGAATTTTACGCACACATGCCGCCGATTATTCTGTAGGGGACTGAAGTTATGAGTATTATTTGTGACTTATGCGTTTTATTCACACAAGTTATTCATGGGGCCCAGCGGCCTGCGAGCGTGGCGTTGAGCAATGGGCTTTATTAAGCGTCGCCAAACAATGGCGCCGGATAATCGCCTGGCGCGGCTACAGCAGGCTTTTAGGCAGGTAGCCTTCGTGCTGCAGCAGCCATTGTTTGCGCTGTACGCCACCGGCATAGCCGGTCAGTGCGCCTTGCGAACCGATCACTCGGTGGCAGGGCACGACGATGCTGATCGGATTTGAACCGTTGGCCATGCCGACTGCGCGCGAGGCGGTCGGACGGCCGATGCGTTGCGCGAGCTGGCCGTAGGTCAGGATCTCGCCGCAGGGGATTTGGCGCAGCTGTTGCCAGACGGTGCGTTGGAACTCGGTGCCGGCGGTCATCACCGGCAACCGATCGATAATGCTCAGTTCACCGGCGAAATAGCGCTGCATGGCGTCGGTCAGCCCGCTGGGATCGCGCTGTTCGCGCAGGGTGAACCGATCGGCGCGGTAGTGGGTATTCAGCAGCTTCATCAGGCGCGCTTCGTGATCGGTCCAGTCAATCGCCCGCAGGCGCCCCTGTTCATCGGCAATCAGCACCAGTTCTCCCACCGGCGTGGCGGTACGATCAATCAAAAAAGTCTGCATCTGGATCACTCCTCGGTTTGGTAGGGCGATTATCGCATGAAATGGAAGGGAGCGATGGCGGATTTCGGACATGCTGATGGGCGACCGCAGGGGCGCCCGAATAGCCGGCTTACGGTAAGGCGGGGAGTTATTGTGCGATAAATTTATAAAATAAATTTATAAGTCATCAAGACAAGTTGTGTCTTGTTTATTATTTCAGCAGGCAGTAACGCTTTGTGGTTACTTATAGCTGATGGTCACGCGTTTTAAATGGGGATCGTTATTCACCATCTCACTGCTGACGGCAGAAACTAATTCTTTTGGCATCGCTTTTAACGAAGAGGATATATACCCGTTCTGATATTCCGTCACTTTACCGAAGCAGCTGGAGATAAGCTTTTCATCCTGATGTTTGACGGTGCATGCAGGCGTGGTAATGGCGCCGGTGAAGCGGACGACGCCAGAGGCGACCTGGCTGCCGGAAAGCGGTTTTGCTTGCAGAGCGAAGGGCAGAATGACCAATGCGCTTAATACGGCTAAGTAATGGTTCATACGCTGTTCCTTTCAGAGTAAAAACACTGCCAATTAAAAAACAAGCGCGCTTGTTTTCATCAAATAAGCTATTTCGCTTGGCGAAATAAAAACGAATGGGCAAAAATCCTACTGCCTGCATTCAATGAATTTGATAATAGAGAGGTAGGATGAGTAAAACCATGATTTGGATCATAGTGAAGACCGGTTAATGGTTTCAGGCGCGGGCGGGATAACAGGCTGTGATCGTTCTCTCAGGAAAGCGGAAAATGGCGGGATGTTTTCGCCCCCGTGGTGCAGCCACTGAAACCGGGGGCGGGCGTGGGGTTACAGCATGCCGCTGCTGCCGCAGATGCGGATCTTTTCCGCCACCACTTCTTTCATCGCCAGCTTGCCGGGGACGATGTATTTGCGCGGATCGTTGGCATCCGGGTGCTGTGAAAAGTAGCTTTTTACCGCATCGGCGAAGGCGATTTTCAGTTCGGTGGCGACGTTGACCTTGCAAACGCCGAGCGAGATCGCGCGCTTGACCATTGCTTCCGGAATGCCGGAGGCGCCATGCAGCACCAACGGCACGTCCACCTGTTCGCGGATCAGCGCCAGGCGTTCGAAGTCCAGCTTCGGTTCGCCGTGATACAGGCCGTGGGCGGAACCGATCGCCACCGCCAGCGAATCGATGCCGGTGGCGGCGACAAACTCGCGTGCCGCCACCGGGTCGGTATAGAAGCTGTCCGCCGTATCGACGATCAGATCGTCCTCTTGCCCGCCCAGGCGGCCCAGCTCCGCCTCCACGCTGGCGCCGTAGCGATGGCACAGGGCCACTGCGGCGGCCACCTTGGCGATATTCTGCTCGAACGGCAAATGGGAGCCGTCGATCATGACCGAGCGGATGCCGCTTTTCACCTTGTGCTCGATGTCATCGAGCTCTTCGTGATGATCCAGATGCAGCGCCAGCGGCAGATCGTAGCGGTGCGCGGCCGCCTGACAGATACCGATCAGGTAGTCGGTGCCGGCATAGCTGAAGGTGCCGGGCGTGCCGGCCATGATCACCGGCGAGCGCAGCTCGGCGGCGGTCTCCGCCACCACCTGCACGGTTTCCAGATTGTGAACGTTAAACGCCGGAACGGCGTAACCCTGGCGCTGCGCCTTGAGCAGCATGTCTCGGTTGGCTATCAGATACATGGGATCTCCTTACTGCACGGGGGAAGGAAAACGGTAAATCGTCACGCCTTTCACCACCCGGTTAACCTCGCCGGTCGGGCAGGGGTTATCCGGGGTCAGCCCCAGCGCCAGCGAACTCTCGAAGGCCAGCATCTGGGTGAACAGCAGATACGGGAACAGCAGCCAGATATCGTCTGCCGCATCGTGCATATGCAGCAGGGTATCGGCGAGGGGTTGGCGCCCGCCGGTCAATCCGACCAGCTGCATCGCCTGCCCATCGCGCTGCAGCTCGTTCCACAGATCGCGGTCATACTGGCGGGCGTAGTCGTCGCGCGAGAACATCAACACCACCAGCGTCTGGCCGTCGACCATGAATTTCGGACCATGACGCAGGCCGAGCGGCGAGTCGTAGCGCGTAACGATGCGCCCGGCGGTCAGCTCCAGCATCTTGAGCGAGGCCTCTTCGGCAAGGCCGGTAAAGCAGCTGCCGCCAAGGGTGATGTAGCGGCGGAAGCCGCCGGCGGCCAGCGCCTTCACCTGCGGCTGCAGCGTTTCTCGCAGTGCGCGGCAGCGCTGCACCATGGCGTGCAGCGGCGCCTGGGCGACCTCGAGCGACAGGGGGCCGAGCAGCAGCGCGGCGCTCAGCATCATGCAGCTGAAGCTGGAGGTCATGGCGAAGCTCTGATCGTTAGAACCTTGCGGCATCACCAGCGAACAGACGTTGTCGCGCTGATGTGCATACTGCGCCAGCTTGCTGTCCGGGTTGCACACCAGCATCAGGTGGTAGCTTTCCGGCAGCAGTTGGTCGGCCAGCTCCACCGTCGCCACGCTCTCCGGGCTGTTGCCCGAGCGGGCGAAGGAGACCAGCAGCGTCGGCCGCTCAGGGTCGAGATACTGCAGCGGGTTGGCGACGATATCGGTAGTGCCGTAGGCCACCACGTCGCGGCCGGTGCGTTCGCGCAGCCAGGGGGCCAGGGCGCGGCCGGCGAACGCCGAGCTGCCGGCGCCGCACAGCACGATCTGCAGGCGCGGATTGACCAGCAGCGGCGCCAGAAACGGCTGCCATTGCGCCTGTTGATCCTGCAGCTGCCGGTGCAGCGCCGCCCACAGATCCGGCTGTTGCCAAATTTCTGCGGCGGTGTGCCAGGCGTTGCGCTGCTTCAGCCAATTCGCCTCGTAAGAGAAATACGCGTTCATGATGACAGCTCCTTAAAAATCCTCGGTTAACGGTCGGCGATAATCACGTCGATCCCTAGAGGGTGCAGCGCCTGCAGACAGTGTTCCGGAATGCGGCTGTCGGTGACCAGGCGGTGGATCTGGCCGATGTCGCGATCGTGCAAAAACTTGTGCGGCCGAATTTGCTGGCGTCGGCGAGGGTGTGTTTGACGTCGCGATTGATGTGGATGGTGACGCTGGAGACCGAAAGCAGTTGGCTGAGCGGTTCCACGCGCGACGCGCCTTCGCGGCACAGCGGGTCGATAATTAATTCCCGGCGTTTTGCGGTAGTGATCATTAACGCAGACTCCTGATTTACCTGTAGCCGTGCCCGACCGCGGCTTAATAAGCCGCAGCGATACCGACCGGAGCGCTTTCAGTTGTTCGTGGCGAATTACAGCAAACGAAACACTGAAATGCAATCGATTAATTTTAAAATATCTATATCTATCAGTTGGTTATATTTTATTTTGCTTTCGTTTGAGCGCCAACCGAAAGCAGCGTCAACGCAAAGTGAAAACGGCAAATTCGTTATTTTTCAGTCGACAATTCCCGGCATTTAATTATTCAGTCCGTCGAGGCCGAAAGCCGCAGCGATAATTCGGCAGCCGCCGGGCTTTCACTGTTTTTTTATGCCGGCGCGTGTAATAGCGCCGCATTGCAGCGGGTGAGGGTGAACGACAGCGGCCATGCGTTTCCCTCCGGCGATCCGTTCGTGGCCCATCCCGGCGAGGATCTGCAGCCGATAGCGCCTGCGTGAGGCGGTGAACCGCCGCATTGAAGCGTTGCTGGCGCCGATGTGAGGGGAAGTGGGGGCGAAAATGCGTCTTTCGCTCCCAAATCGCCATTACTTTGCTATACCTGATAGTCGATGGATTCATTTTATTGTCATGTGACTGACATGTCAGAGTCATGGCTCTGGCTTAAGTTTGCAGCGACTACGTCAGGAGATAACGCGATGTTCAGCCTGGATTCTCTGTTGCAAGATGCATTTCCACACCGCAATACCCCTGCCTGGCAGCGCAGCCTGCTAAGAACCCTTCTCTTCGAAAAAGAATTCAAACAGTTCGCCGCCGACTATCCCCACCTGAAAGGGCTCGATCTGATCGAGCAGGTGGTGGACTACTTTAACCTCAGCTGCGAGCTGGTGGACGGCGATCTGGAAAACATCCCCAGCCAGGGGCCGGTGGTGCTCGTGGCCAATCACCCGATCGGCTCGCTCGACGGACTGGTGCTGTTGCGCGCCGTCGCGGCGGTGCGTCCGGATGTGAAAGTGGTGGCCAGCCAACTGCTGACTTACATCGAACCGCTGCGCAACCTGTTCGTGCCGGTGGATAACGTCGCTTATAAAACCAGCCGCAAACAGATAGAAGGCATGCAGCAGCAGCTGGACAATCAGGGCGCGCTGATCCTGTTCCCGGCCGGCGAAGTGTCGCGCATGAGCCCGAAAGGCATCCGCGACGGCCACTGGCATACCGGTTTTCTGCGTCTGGCCGCCAAGGCGCGCGCGCCGATCGTGCCGATTCATATCAGCGCGCGCAACAGCAACCTGTTCTACTTTACGTCGCTGGTCTATCGTCCGCTGTCGACGCTGCTGCTGGTGCGTGAAATGTTCCAGCAGCGGGGCGGGCGCATCAGGATCCGCATCGGCGGCCGCGTGCCGTTCGCCAACTGGCACGATGGCCACACCAGCGCCAAGGATCTGGCGGAGCGCTTTCGCCGTCACGTGTATCGCCTGGGCCAGGGCAAACCGGGGCTGTTCGCCAGCGAATCGCCAATCGCGTTGCCGGAAGAGCGTCTGGAGCTGAAAAAGGCGCTGGCGAACTGCGAAAGACTGGGGGTGACGCCGGACGGCAAAACCATCTATCTCTATCGCCGTCACGATGAAGCGCGCACGCCGATCCTGCGCGAGCTGGGGCGCCTGCGCGAGATCGCTTTCCGCGCGGTGGGGGAAGGATCCGGCCGCCGCCGCGATCTGGACAGCTACGACGACGATTATTATCACCTGGTGCTGTGGGATGAAGAGGAGCTGGAGATCGTCGGCGCCTATCGTTTTATCCCCACCGCCGAACAAATCGCGCGTAAGGGCCTGGAGAGCATCTACAGCAACAGCCTGTTCCACTATGACCGCGATATGGAACCGATCCTGGCGCAGGGCATCGAACTGGGGCGCAGCTTCATTCAGCCGGCCTATTGGGGCAAGCGCGGGCTGGACTATTTGTGGCTGGGCATCGGCGCCTATCTGTCGAAATACCCGCAGTATCGCTATCTGTTCGGCCCGGTATCCATTTCCGGCGGCATGCCGCTGGCGGCGCGGGATCTGTTGATCGCCTTCTATCGGCTCTATTTCTCGCCGGACCACGCCTTCGCGCAGTCGCGTCGTCCTTATCCGGCGTCGTTGCCGCAGGTGCTGGCGCAGTTTGCCGGGGATAACTACCAGGAAGATCTGGTGCGGCTGAAGAGCCTGCTCAGCAACATCGGCTGCTCGATCCCGACGCTGTACAAACAGTACACCGAGCTGTGCGAACCGGGCGGGGTGCAGTTTATCGACTTTGGCACCGATCCGGCCTTCAACAACTGCATCGACGGCCTGGTGCTGGTGGATACCTCGCGGCTCAAGCCGTCGCGTTATCAACGTTATATTGCGGTGCATCAGCCGCAGGAAGCCGAGACGGCATGATCGGCGTCTGACTCATGCCTTTTTGATCTAAGTACGACCTTGGGGCCGGCGACGGGATAGCGCTACGATAAACGTTTTGCTTTCCACCGCCGGAGCCTTTCATGCCTCATTCGTTTATCCCGCCGTTATTGTCCGCCGATGAACCGCCCGCCGCCGCCGTTGAAACCCCGCGCGGCAAAGCGCCATTTTTGCTGCTGTGCGATCACGCCGGCAAGGCGATACCGCAATCCCTCGGGGATCTCGGCTTACCGCCGGGGGAGATCGAGCGCCACATCGGTTGGGATATCGGCGCGCTGGGCGTATCGCGCCATCTGAGCCGCCAACTGGACGCCACGCTGATTCATCAGCGTTACTCACGGTTGGTGATCGACTGCAACCGGGCGCCCGGCATCGCCAGCTCGATCCCGCATTTGTCTGAACTGACGCCCATCCCCGGCAATATCAGCATCGACGCCGAACACGCGCTGGCGCGTGAGCGCGAGGTATTTTTGCCGTATCACCACGCCATCGACGAGCATCTGGGGCAACGCCAACTGCGTGAACTGCCGACGGCGGTGATCGCCATGCACAGCTTCACGCCGGTGTTCAAGGGCCAATCGCGCCCCTGGCAGGTGGGGCTGCTGTTTAACCGCTACCCGGAATTTGCGCTGCTGTTGGCTGAACTGCTGCGTGAAGAGGGGGATCTGCAGGTGGGTATTAACGAACCTTATGCGATGACGGACGCCACCGATTACACGTTGCCGGTGCACGCGGAGCGCCGCGGTTTGCCTTACGTCGGCATCGAAATTCGCCAGGATTTGGTCGCTGACGAACGCAGGCAACAGGCATGGGCGAAACGTTTCGCGCGCCTGCTGCCGCAGGCCTGGCAACGCTGGCAAATTTGACTTTAGGAATATTCCCAGAGATGATAACCGTAAGGAATACGTAAGACGTCATTAGAAAAAAAGTCAGGAGACACGTGTGGAGCACAGCGATAACGGACTGTTTATCAAACGGGAGCGTTTTGAAGTTCTGGCGATTCTGCGAGAAATTTGCAAACAACGCACGCCGCTGCGCGTAGAAAATCAGCAGCACCGGTTTCAAAGTCTGTTATTGAGCGTCGGGCCGGACAATATCGTGTTTAGCGGTGAGGAAGCCTCGAGCGCCATCGACGGCGCTTGCACCATCGTGATTGAAAGCAACGACGCCAAAATCGAGTTTTCCGTCCCCCAGGCGGAGCTGACCGAACATCAGGGCGTACAGGCCTGTTCGACCCGGCTGCCGCAGGAGCTGGTCTATATCCAGCGTCGCCGTCAATTCCGCATCACTACGCCGCACTGGCGCCAATTCTTTTGTACCGGCGAATACCCGGACGGCACGCCGTACGAGCTGCGGATCCACGATCTCTCCGCCGGCGGCGTCGGTTTACGCTTCGACGGCCCGCTGCCGGATTTCTTCCAGCCAGGCTTGCAGTTCAAGAAAGCGGAGCTGGATCTGGGCAGCTACGGCAGCTTCAAGGTCAATATGGAGCTGGTGGTGGTCAACGACGATCAGGAAACCGACGATAACGACCAGGTGGTGCACTTCTCGCGCCTGTCATGCCGCTTTCTTAAGCTCGGATTGGCGATGGAGCGCAAAATTCAGAGCGCCGTGTTCGCCTTCGAGCTGGACTTCAACAAAAAGAAAAAACGCTGATATTTATCAGGGGCGGCACGCTGCCCCTGACTCTCCACAGGCCTTACGGTTTTAACGCCCGCAGGCTACCGATCTCTTCCCAACAGAAATGCGCCGCTTCGGCCAGTACGCCGCACACTTCATCGCCGGCGGCAACCACTGCCGCGTCGAGCGCAGCGCCCTGCAGCAGATGGCTGACCAGCAACGCGGTGAACAGATCGCCGGTGCCTTTGACCGCCGATTTGACCTTCGGATGAGTAAAGCACTGCGTTTCCTGCCGGGTGACCAGCATCAATCCCACTTCGTCTTCGTGTTGCGCTACGCCCGGTGCGCTGGTGACCAACACCCATTCGGTGGTGTCGTTCAACAGCGCCTGCGCGGCGTGTTGCGTCTGCTCGCGGTTGCTCAGTTGCCGGCCGCACAGCTGCTCCAGTTCGAAACCGTTCGGCGTCAGGCCGTTGGCCAGCCGCAGGAACGGCGAGCGATAGCAGTTGACGATGCGCTCATCCACGTAGATCCCCTCACCGTAATCGCCCATCACCGGATCGATATAGATGTTTATCTGCGGATTGAGCGAGCGCACCCGCTGCAGCCAGTTGGCCAGAATATGGCACTGCATCACGTCGCCCAGGTAGCCGACGATCACCGCCCGTGCGCGCTTCATGACGCCGCGGGCGATCAGGTCGTCGAGAAAACCGCCGAACCAATCGCCGGAGATGACGCCGCCGTGCGGTTTGCCGTAATAGGGCGGGCAGCCGAACAGCACGCTGGGCACCTGCAGCGCCTCCAGTCCCTTTTTCAGCAGAGCGCGGTAGGCGATGCCGTTGCCGACGCTGCCGTAGACCACCTGAGATTGAATGCTGATCACGTCGATAGACGGTGACCGCAAAGGTGAAGCCTGTTGCATGAGTTACTTCCTTGGTTCGTTGTTATCCAGCCAGCGCGCGAACACCTGCCGCGCGCGCTGTTCCAGCTGCGCGCCGTGGCGCGCGGCCTGGTCGCGCAGGGTCTGGGGCGCGATGCCGGCCAGTTCCAGCTCGCAGGCATGGCCAATCAGCCAGCGTTCGATATCGCGATAATCCGCCTCTAAATGGAACTGCAGGCCGAGCGCGAACCCCTGATAGTCGAAGGCCTGATGCGGGCATACCGCCGTGCCGGCCAGGCAGCGGGCGCCGTCCGGGATCATGAACATATCCCCGTGCCAGTGCAGTACCGGCGTGTCGGCCAGCGGCGCCAGCACCGACTCCTCTTCCGCCGGCGGCGTGGTCAGCGGGGCGAAGCCTATCTCTTTCACGCCGAGCGAAATAACCTCAGCGCCCAGCGCCTGGGCGATCACTTGTGCGCCGAGGCAAACCCCGAGGGTCGGCCGCCGTTGCGCCAGGCGCTGTTTGACCAGCGCGAATTCATGGTCGAGAAAATCATACCGCTGCTCGCCGGAAAAGTGCTGAGCGGCGCTGATCGGCCCGCCGAGCACCACCAACAGATCGGTCTCTTCATTATTGATAGCACGAATATCATCGCGGCCGGCATCGTAATAATCGATCTGATAGCCGCGCAGTGACAGCAGGGAACCGAGGATGCCCAGGTTTTCAAAGTTGACGTGCCGAATGGCGACGGCTTTTTTCATTGTTTAACCTCGCTAGCGTGAGTGAAGGGGATCAGCGCCAGCGACTCGCCCAGCACCGTGATGCCCTGCGCGCCGCTCTGGTAGACGATGCGGCGTTCGCTGACCTGGCTGAGCTGCACCTGATAACCCTGTGCGGCCGGGAACAGCGCGCAGGCCTGCTCCAGCTGCTCGGCTGCCCACGGGGTGAACAGCTGCAGGCGGGCAAAGGCTTTTCCTGCATACTGAATGTCGAGCACGTAATGTTTATCCATGGAACCCCTTACTTTTGGCCGCAGAAGCTGCTAATCTTATTTGAACTAGTACAAAAGGATTTATGTATGACTTCATTGTATGCAAAAGGCGGCGGCGCTGTCCAGATTGCCGAGCAGATCGCCGCACGCATCAAAAACGGCGCGCTGCGGCCGGGCGAACTGTTGCCGCCGGTACGCCAGCTGGCGGCGGAGCTGGAGGTCAATCCGAATACCGTGGCTAGTGCATACGCCAGATTGCGCGATGCCGGCCTGGTGGCGACGCGCGGGCGGGCGGGTACGGTGGTGCTGGAGCGGCCGCTGGCGGCGGTGAGTGCGGCCTATGCGCCGCGCCAGGTGCCGGCGGGGATGTGCGATCTGGCCAGCGGCAACCTGGATGCCGCTTTGCTGCCGGCGCTGAGGCTTGGCGCGGCGGAGGTGTTCCCGCAGCAAAACGGCTATGACATCAGCGGCGACCTGCCGGTATTGACCGGTCTCGGGCGTGAGTGGCTCGGGCGCCAGGGCGTGGCCCTGGGGGAACCGGCGGTGTTTTCCGGCGCGTTGGACGCGATGGAAAAGGCGCTGCGCTGTCATGCCCAGCCTGGGGCGGCGGTGTGGGTGGAAGATCCCTGCTGGCCGCCGCTATTGACGCTGCTGCGTCACCTGCGCCTGCGGCCGTTGCCGCTGGCGGTGGATGAACAGGGCTGTCGGCTGCCGGAGAGTGGCGCGGCCGACGCGGTGATCCTGACGCCGCGCGCCCATAATCCGACCGGCGCTTCGCTTTCAGCGCAACGTGCGCAGCAGTGGCGAGGTTTTCTGCGCGGCCATCCGCAGTGTCTGGCGATCGTCGACGATTTCTGGGGGCCGTTGTCGCAACAGCCGCTGCATCTGCCGTTCGACGGCGATCGCGGCCTGTACGTGCTGTCGCTCAGCAAGTTTCTCAGCCCGGATCTGCGCATCGCGTTGGCCTGCGGCAGCCCGACCTTGCTGCAGGCGATGCGCGCCGATCAGTACATCAGCGAACGCTGGGTCAGCCATATCTTGCAGCAGATCGCCGCCAGACTGTGGGAACAAGCCTTGCAGGAAGGGCAATTGCAGCGGGCGCAACAGGCGTATCAGGCCAGACGGGACGAGCTGGTCCAGCGGCTCAATGCGTTGAATCACACGGCGCTGGCGGTAGGTGAAGGGCTGCATCTGTGGGTGCCGGTGCGTTCGGAAACCGCCGCCGCGCAGCTGATGGCGCAGCGGGGATGGCTGGTGCAGGGCGGTGAACCTTTCCGCCTGAAGTGCGGTCCGGCGCTCCGCGTCAGCCTGGCGAACGTCACGCCGTCGCAGTTGGCGCCGCTGGCGCAGGATCTGTCCGAAGCCATGCGGGCGGCGGCGGCGATCAACTAAGCCGGCGTCAAACTCTCCTCCGCCAGTAACTGCAGCGAGGCTAACCGGGCGGCCGGTTCGGCGATCGGCGTGTCGATGATGAACTCTTCCACGCCGTACTGTTGCTGCAGCTGCGCCAGTTGCTGATGCACCTGCTGCGCGGTGCCGAGCAGAATATGGCTTTCCCGCGGCTCGATGCGGTAGTCGGTGGCGCCGGCCTGCTGCACGAAACTCTCCGCCTGCGCCAGGCTGCCGACGGTCACACTCTGCTCACCGGCAATGTGCACGCGGTATTGCCGAATGTCGGCCGCCAATGCCGCGGCCTGTTCCTCGCTGGGGGCCACGATCGCCGCCACCGCCAGCAGCGCCTTGCGGCCGCCGCTGTGTGCGGCGTAGTGCTCCAGCGCGTCGCGGATATCCTGCGGATTGCCGTTCAAATGCGCGGCGAACACGAAGGCCCAGCCGGACTCGGCCGCCAGCGTCGCGCTTTCTTTACTGGCGCCGAGCAGAAAATGCTGCGCGCCCTGCGGCGGCAGCGGTGTGGCGCTCAGGCCGGGCTCGGCGTCGTCGTTCAGATAGGCGGTCAACTGCGACAGCTGCTGAGGAAAGTCCGGCTTGCGTTGCCGATCGTGGGCCGCCTGCAGCGCCTGGGTTGCGAGCGGCAGCCCGCCGGGCGCTTTGCCCACCCCGAGATCGACGCGTCCCGGCGCCAGCGCCGCCAGCAGGTTGAAGTTTTCGGCCACCTTGTAGGCGCTGTAGTGCTGCAGCATCACGCCGCCGGAGCCGATGCGAATGCGCGTCGTCTGGCCGAGCAGGTAGCCGATCAGCACTTCCGGCGACGGGCAGGCGAGCTGCGGCGTGTTGTGGTGCTCCGCCAGCCAGAAACGCCGATACCCCCAGCGTTCCGCCCGTTGCGCCAGCTGCAGCGTGCGCGCCAGCGCCTGCGCGGCGCTTTCCCCGTCGGCGATCGGACTTTTTTCCAATATGCTCAAGGCATAAGCCATTTTTCCCGCTCCTTTCATCATCAGATATGCCTGACAAATACCATGCGGGCGGCGCGCGGCTTAATACTGATTGGCGATAGGATATTCCATTGATCCAAAACGGATTTGGATATGCGCAGAACGGTAAAGCGCCGCGATTTTACCGCTCCAGCCAGGCCTTCAGACGAATGGCGTCACGGTAGTGGCCGTAGCGCGGCTGCGCGCCAAGCAAGATCATCACCACCGGCTGCCCTTTGATGGTGGTGCGCATCACCAGGCAGTGACCGGCCTCGTCGGTAAAGCCGGTTTTCTGCAGCTGGATCTTCCAGGCCGGGTTGTTGATCAGACCGTTGGAACTGCGATAGACCAGCTGGCCGCGGCCAGGACGCACGATCTGCTGCTTGTCGGTGCTGAAGCGGCGAATCAATGGATAGCGATAGGCGTGATTGACCATTTTCAGCAGATCGCTGGCGGTGGCTACGTTGCGCGGCGTTAGCCCGGTCGGATCGTAGAAACGGGCGCGTTTCATGCCGATGGCGCGCGCTTTCTGATTCATTTTCGCCACGAAGGCCTTGCGCCCGCCGGGATAACTGCGGCTCAGCGCCGCGGCGGCGCGGTTTTCCGAAGACATCAGGGCGATGTGCAGCATGTCGCGGCGGCTGAGCACCGAGCCGATGGTCAGCCGCGAATGGGTTTTTTTCAGCAGATCGCGATCGGCGGCGGTGACTTTGAGTTGACTGCCCATGGGGCGTTTGCTGTCCAGGGCGACCATGGCGGTCATCAGCTTGGACAGAGACGCGATCGGCAGCACGCGGTTCGGTTGCTTCTGATAGAGCGTTTTTCCGGTACGCTGATTGACGACCAGCACCGATTTGGCATTCAACACCAATGGCGGCGCGGCGGCATGGGCGGGGGCCAAAACGAACAGCAGGCTGAACAGGGCGGCGGCGCCGAAGCGCCGGACGGACAGACGGAGAACAGGGAGAAATAAAAGCATAGCGACGGCAATAGTGACCCTAAGTGATTAAAAAATATCAAAAGAGTCTGCCCGGCAAATGTGAAGGAAATAGGGTGATAATCGCTCAAACTGTTACAGCAATCCCTTTTGCCGCAGCGTGAAGCGGGTGGCTTCGTTCAGATCGTAGTCCGCCAGGCGTTCGCGCGGCACCCAGGCGTAGTCGTCGAATTCATCGTTGATCGTCACGTCGCGGTTGGCGGCGTGGCAGTCGAAAATCAGGTAAATCATGTAGATTTGTTCCCGGCTGCCGTCGGCGTAGGTTTTGATGCGCACGTCGTCGCGGAAGGTCCAGGGCGTGATGCTGTCGAGGATCAGTGCGGGGCCCAGCTCTTCGCGCACTTCGCGCCGCAGCGCTTGCTCTATCCGCTCACCCGGCTCGACGCCGCCGCCGGACAGCGCCCACTGGCCGGGAAATACGCCCTTGTGCGCGGCCATTTTGCACAGCAGGAAGGCGTTATCGTTTTCAATCAGCGGGCAGACAATGATGCGTTGGCGCATGGAGGACTCCTGTCAGAAAGCAAAGCCGCAGGATAGCAGATTTGGCGGCGCAGGGCGGGAAGGTCGATCGCATTCTGTGCGGCGGCGGGAAATCCGGTCGGCATTTGTCATGGGGTTGCCTCCGGCTTTGTTTTCTTCAACGGGAAATCAATCGCAGGTGTTATTAAGTATCAATTCGAATAATTTCGCGTCAGGATAAAGCAGGGATTTTAACCTATCATGGAGTTGATAACGTATGCCTAATGGAATAAAACCGCTGTGCCTGATGACTCTGCTGCTGCTGTCGGCCTGCCACAGCGCGCCGGTCAGCCAGCCCCCTCAAGACGCCACGGCGACAGCCCCTATCGATGCCACCAAATCGCTGTTCCCGCTGGGGAACTATTCGCAGTCTGTCGATAAATGGTTGCCGCCCGGTCCGCAGCGGCGGGTGTCCGTGATGGATGCCGCCACGCAGCAACGTCATTTTTCCGCCCTCAAATCTCACTATTTTGGCATGGGGCCGAACGATGAATCCCCCTGGAATACGCATTACATCGCTGCTGTCCTGAACCGCGAAGCGGAAAGCCACCGTGATGCCGCAATGGATAAATACCTTGGCCGTGGAAGTGTCTCCTGGGGGGAAAACTTCAGGACTCACACCGACCGCTGGAAACAGCAAGTCAGAGATAACGCGTCTACGGACATTAGCCAGGTTTATCATTCTTCGGCCCGAGGCATTGCGGTCAGGGAGACGCTGGTCAGGATCCTGCCGACGGACGATCCGGCTTATGACGATCCTCGCCTGGCTGGGCAAGGTTATCCCTTTGATAATCTGCAGGATTCGTCTATCCGCCCCGGCACTCCGGTATACGTTATTACGCAAAGCCGCGATAAACGCTGGAAATACGTCATGTCGCCTACGGTGATCGGTTGGGTGCATAGCGAAGACATCGCGGCGGCGGATCAGCGGTTTGTCTCAGAATGGCTGGCGCTGGCGGGGAAAAATCTGGGGGCATTCATTAAACAGCCGGTTTCGGTGCAAACGGGCGGCCAGTTTTATTTTACGGCGCGCCACGGCACGATTCTGCCATTTTACCGTCACCGACAGGGCCTTTTTGTGGTCGCCGTGCCGGTACGCCGAGAGGATGGCCGCGCACAGATGCGCCGGGTCGTTGTCAAGAAGGGGGAATTTGCCGCCATGCCGTGGAAAATGACGCCCGAACATCTTGCCGTACTGATGCGGTCAATGAGCGGCAGGCCTTATGGCTGGGGGAACTATAACTTCAATAATGACTGCTCCGCCGAACTGCGCAGTCTGTTGATGCCTTTTGGCCTCTTTCTTCCCAGAAATTCCGCCGCGCAGATACAGGCGGCCACCCGGGTGGTTGATCTTGCTCAAGCGAACACCAGTGAACGGCTGCGCTATCTCAAAGATCACGGCAAACCCTTCACCACGCTGGTTTACATTCCGGGCCATATCATGCTGTATATCGGTAATGCGCTCATTGACGGCCAGGTTGTGCCGATGACGTACCAGAATATCTGGGGGCTGCGCCCGGCAGATTCAAAGCGCCGCAGCATTATCGGCGGCGCAGTCTTTTTCCCGCTGCTGGCGACCTATCCTGAAGATGCGAGCCTGATGTCGCTGGCGGGCAAGGCGCAGTTTAAACTGGGATTTATTGAATAGCCCTTTCTTTAGCTGATAAAGCGACCGCGAATGCGGCCGCTTGTTGTGCGGCGACAAATCGAACTGCGCTAATTACCTAGCCGGCGCTGGATAATTTTATCATGCTCATCCGTCAGGTTAGCGTAATTCCAAATAAATAATCCGCCAAGGTTAAAGTCCAAAACCTGATCGATAAAGTAATTTAAATTCCAGTCGGTCAATCCTTTGGTCGTCAGGGCCAGAATGCATTTTTTATTTTCGGCCCCGTTCGCCAACGATTCTTTTAATGCCGGGATCACATTAGCGAGAATATCGTCATTGCTCCACATCGCTGCCGCATAACAGTAATGGATAAAGCGGTCGCATTGGTCTGATTGAATGATTTTTCTGACTTTCTCGTTGAGCTTGTTGCCATTTTCCGTATTGGGGTGGTTGTAAGAATAACCGGCAATAAAACCAAAGCTGGTCTCTTTCCCGGCCTCTTTTAGCCGTTTCATGGCTTCGATGACCCGTTCGGTGTTCATATTGCATTCGTCATCAAAATCGACGCCATCCCAGCCCCGATCGACCGTGGCCGCGACGATCCTCAACACTTCATCCTCATTGGCCGGCTTTTGCTGCGGGGAGCATCCGCCGCCGCCGTAAACCCATAGCGTCTTTCCGTTAAAGCCGGGAAGCGTATCGGGTTTGTTTTGTTTTTCCGGACTCCATCCTGGCTGGGCTGAGGTGCCTGTGGTTAAGCCATCAAGGTTGGTTACCATGCCGTACATCATGACATCGAACGCTTTATGCGGTTGGCCAGCCAGAGACTGGCTCCATCCGCCCGTAATAAACTTGTTCATTGTCGTTATCTCCTTATTGAGCGTGTTCCTTAAATGAATGTGTCTTGCATGATGGAGGGTATCAGCCGCTATATTCATTTAGCCATTGTGCGGTTGCTGAACGGGCAAGGGATGAAAATTTTTTAAAATGAAATGACGTTTTTATGACGGAAATATTAATGAGCAAGAGCGTTGAAAATCATTAACGCCGAGCGATAAAGATTGTTATAACAGCGTGGACGATCTGGGTTAACGGCAATAGGCAGGATAAGGCGTTATGGTGCAAAGGGCAGCGGAAAAGATGCACAAGCTGGATTTTGATGATGAAGTGACCGGGCTGATCTACGGCCATGCGTTTCGCTCCGGCGAGCCGCCGGCGCGCCTGAACTCGCAGCAGGTTTGCCTGGCTTACCAAACGTTGTCGCCCGGCGACGGTTTTATCTGGCTGCACCTCAATCTCAACCACGCGGCGGCGGAGAAGTGGCTGAAAAACCATTTCGCCATTTCCGATTTTTTCTTTCACGAAATTCGCCACGGTTCCCACACTACCCGCATCGAGCGGCAGGGCGACGATCTGTTCGCCGTGCTCAACGACGTGATCTTCCACCCTGAAGACAACAACCCGGAAACGGCGACGCTGTGGCTGTATTGCCGCCGTGGGCTGGTGGTGACCGTGCGTCATAAACCGGTGCGATTGATCGAGCGGTTGCTGGGCCGCCTGACGGCGCTGCAGCTGGCGTCGTCCACCGAACTGCTGGCGCACCTGCTGGAAGAGCAGGAGGATGTGCTGGAGCAGGTGGTGCGGCAGGCCAACCAGTATGTCGATACCATCGAGGATCGTCTGCTGACGAGCCGCGTTAAACGCAACCGCGCCGAGCTGGGGCGCATGCGCCGCATGCTATTGCGCTTTCAGCGCCTGTTGGCGCCGGAGCCGGCCGCGCTGTTTCGCCTGTTGAACCGGCCGCCGAGCTGGCTGAGCCGTGAGGTGGTGCAGGATCTGCGGCAGTTTACCGAAGAGTTCACCGTGGTGTTGAACGATCTCGCCAGCCTGACCGAACGCATTCGGCTGCTGCAGGAAGAGCTGGGCGCCAAACTGATGGAGCAGAATAACCGCACGCTTTACACCCTGACGGTGATCACCGTGCTGGCGTTGCCGATCAACATCGTCGCCGGTTTTTTCGGCATGAACGTCGGAGGGATACCGCTGGCCAGCAATCACCACGGTTTTATCCTGCTGGTGTTGCTGGTCGGCAGTTTTACGCTGATCGCCGGTTATCTGGCGTTCAGGCGCAGGGACGAGTCGTAATTACAGGCGGGCGCGGTACTCTTCTTCCAGCCGGGCATGGGTGCTCCAGAACGGCTGCGGCGCCCGATCGTGCAGGCGATCCAGCAGAATATCCAGATGGGTATGCCAGCCGCCGGCGACGCTGAGCATCTCGTCGCGGTTAGCCAGGCGCCGGTGGGTGACCGTTAGCAGCACCGCGTTTCCCTGTTCCGTCAACTCGAAGGTCACTTCGGAAGGGCGCCCCTGCTCCTGTTCGGCCCAGGTAAAGCTCAGCAGGCGCGGCGGGAACAGGCAGGTGATGTGGCCGCGGTTGCTGACGCAGCCGCCATGCTGTTTGTACTTGGCCGGCGGTTGCTCGTGCTCGCCCGCCAGATCGGAGTTGCGAAACTCCAGCTCCAGCGGCGCGCCGTTTTCCAACTTCATGGCGCCGGCCGCCAGCCAGGTGGCGCGCTTGTCGGATTCGGTCAGGTAAGCCCACACCCGCTCGATGGGGCCGGGCAGCAACCGCTGGATGCGCAGCGTACCGGGTTCGATAATCATGCCGTAATCATTCATGGTTCACTCCTTGGGAGGAAGCTGTTCGGGCTGCAGCAGCGCCTGTTCGAGCGCATCCAGCCGTTCAGTCCAGAAATGTTCATAGGTTTGCAGCCAGTGCATGGCCTGCGCCATAGGCTCGGGTTCGAGCCGGCAGATATGGTTTCTTCCTTGCACGGTGCGTTGCACCAGGCCCGCATGTTCCAGTGCTTTCACGTGCTTGGAGGCGCCGGCGAACGACATCTGCAACGGCGCGGCCAGTTCGCCGATGCTGCGTTCACCGCCGGCCAGCGCGCGTAACATCGAGCGGCGGGTCGGATCGGCCAGCGCATGAAAAATGGCGTCCAGCTGTGAGGAAGATAATTCAACCATATGGTTGAATATAGATCAGGCAGGCTAATATTCAACCGTTTTGTTGAGTATTTTTTGCCCCGGCGCCAAACCGGGGCGAGGATCAGGCGTCGGCGTGCGCCAGCAGGGCGTTGAGCAACACATCGGCGCCGGCGGCGGCCCAGGCGGGGGTGATATCTTCCCGCTCGTTGTGGCTGATGCCGTCCACGCAGGGAATGAAGATCATGGCGGTCGGGGCGACGCGATTAAGGTAACAGGCGTCGTGGCCGGCGCCGGAAATCATGTCGCGATGGCGATAGCCCAATGCCTGCGCGGCGTGACGCACGCTGCCAATACACCCCGGATCGAAGGCGATCGGGGGATACTGGAAGATGCGCTCGGCCCGGGCGGCCAGGCCGCCGCCGTTGACCTCGTTTACCGCCGCCAGTAGGCGCTGCTCCATCTGCGCCAGAATAGCCTCCTGCGGATGGCGGAATTCGACGCTGAAAAAGACGCGCCCCGGCACCACGTTACGCGAATTGGGGGTGATTTGCGCCATGCCCACCGTGGCGCGCGCGTCGGGCGCGAAATCCCAACCGATGCGGTTGACCGCCGTGACCAGCGCCGCAAAGCCGAGCAGGGCGTCGCGGCGCCGATCCATCGGCGTGGTGCCGGCATGGGCGCTGAAGCCGACGACCTCCAGTTCATACCAGCGCTGCCCTTGTGCGGCGGTGACTACGCCGATGTCGAGATGCTCCGCTTCCAGAATCGGCCCCTGTTCGATGTGCAACTCGAAGGCGGCATGGATCGGCGAACCGCCCACCGGATACTCGCCGGCGTAGCCGATGCGCTCCAGCGCGTCGCCGAGGCTGACGCCGTGCTCGTCGCGGCGCGTCAGGCCGTATTCCAGGTCGAATACCCCGGCGAACACGCCCGAGGCGATCATCGCCGGCGCGAAGCGCGCGCCTTCTTCGTTGGTCCAGTTGATCACTTCAATCGGGCGTTCGGTGACGATCTGCCGATCGTTAAGGGTACGAATAACCTCTAATCCGGCCAGCACGCCGTAGATGCCGTCGAAACGGCCGCCGCGGGGCTGCGAATCACCGTGCGAGCCGGTGACGACCGGCGCCAGCTCGGGGCGAGCGCCTTCACGCCGCAGGAACATGTTGCCCATTTTGTCGACGCGTACGGTGCAACCCGCCTCCAGCGCCCAGGCGCGCAGCTGATCGCGCGCTTGCCGATCTTCTTCACTCAGCGCCAGCCGGGTGACGCCGTTATTGGCGATGGCGCCGAACTGCGCCATCGTCTGCAGGCTTTGCCACAGGCGCTCGCCGTTGACTCGATACGTCATTGATCTTCTCCCGGCGTTTTAGCGGTGTAGCGGAAATCGCAGCAGGGGGCGCCGGACATGATGGTCTGGCTGCGCTGCAGGTCGACGTCAGGGGCATAGCCAACGATAAACTGACTGTCGCGAGCGCAGGAGAGCAGGTGGCCGATCTCCCCCAGCCCCATCTCGTGATACATCTCGGCGTAGCGGCAGCGGGTGACGTTATAGTCGAAGTGCTGCGCGTCCTGATTGATCACTTCGACGCGCAGCGCATCGTCTTTTTCCCACAGGTACTGCAAGGCGGCGAAGCTGCGCAGATCCGCGCCGTTCGGTTCCTGGGCGGCGAACTGTTTGCCCGCCTCGATGGCGGCATTCTCGATGGCTTCGCCGATCACCGCCTGAGCGCGCGCCTTGCCGATTTCACGCACCAGAATCTGGTAGATCGGCTTGATGATCTCCGCCTCGATCTTTCTGCGGGCTAAAATGCCCAATTCGTTTTTTGCACAGCTCATCGCCTTGCTCCTCTTGATTTATTGTGGTTTGGCGCCGCCCAACACGGTTTGCGGCTGCCATTTGCCGTCAACCACCCGGTACAGGGTGAAGCTCGGCTGTTGCAGGTTGCCTTGCGCATCGAAGGCGATGTCGCCGGTGACGCCCTGGTAATGTATGGCGCGCAGTTTCGGCAGATAATCGGCCGGATTGGCCGAATCGGCTTGCTCAATGGCGGCGATCAGCACCCGGGTGGCGTCGTAGGCGAAGGGCGCATGCAGTTCGATGTGGGTGTGATAACGATCGCGGTAGGCTTGTTCAAACGCCTTGCCGCCCGGCATCTGTTCCAGCGGTAGCCCCGGCTCCAGCGCGACGACGCCTTCGCCTTCCCGCTGCGCCAGCGTCAGGAAGGTTTGGCTGACGAAGCCGCCGGCGCCCATCAGCTGCGCGTTCATGCCCAGCTGTTTCAGTTTGCGCGCCAGCGGCGCCGCCTGCGAATCCACGCCGCCGAAGAAGATCAGATCGGCGTTTTTACTGCGGACGGTGGTCAGTACGGCGCTGAAATCAACGGTCTTGTCATCCACATACTCACGGGTGACCGGCTGCACGCCCTGGGCCTGCAGCGATTTGATAAACTCGTCCGCCAGCCCCTGGCCGAAAGCGGTGCGATCGTCTATCACTGCGATGCGCTTGGCTTTCAGCGTCTTCACCGCATATTGCCCGGCGTAGTTGCCGCCGTCGTCGTCGTGGCCCATCACGCGAAAGCTGGTGTCAAAACCTTGCTGCGTGTAGCCGTGACCGGTCGCCACCGGCGCCACCTGAGCGATGCCGGCGTCGTGATAGATGCGCGCCGCCGGGATGCTGGTGCCGGTGTTCCAGTGGCCGACCACGCCGGCGACGCCTTCGTCGACCAAACGCTGCGCCACGGCCACGGCGGTGCGCGGGTCGGACTGATCGTCCTCGGACACCAGCTTGAAGGTGACCGGTTTGCCGTTCAGCGTCGGTTTCTGTGCGTTAGCGTCGGCGATCGCCAGCCGTGCGCCGTTTTCGAGATCTTTGCCGATGCGCGCGGAAGGGCCGGTCAGCGGCCCGGCAAGACCGATCAACACGGTGTCGTCCGCCAGCGCCGGGAGGCTCAGGATCATTGTCATGGCGGCCAGCGCCAACGGCTTGATGCGAATGTTCTGCTGCATGTCATACTCCTGGTGCGGTTAAAGGTAACAACGGTTATTCACCCAAATAGATCCGTTTGATTTTTTCATCGTCCAGCATGTCGGCGGAGCGGCCGCTGTGGCTCAGGCTGCCGCTGTCCAATACGTAGGCGCGATCGGTGGACGCCAGCGCCAGGCGGGCGTTCTGCTCGACCAACAGCAGCGTGACGCCGTCACGGGCTAACTGCTTGATGACCGAGAAAATGGCCTCCACCACAATCGGCGCCAGCCCCATCGACGGTTCGTCCAATATCAGCAGCCGCGGGCGGCTGAGCAGCGCGCGGCCCATCGCCACCATCTGTTGTTCACCGCCGGAAAGCAGCCCGGCCGGTTGATGCAGGCGCTCGCTCAGCCGTGGGAAGGTGGCGCACACGCGTTCAAAATCTTGCCGCACCGCCGATGCGTCACGCCGCGCATAGGCACCCAGCTGCAGGTTTTCTCGCACCGTCAGGCGGGTGAAAATGCCGCGTCCCTCCGGCACCATCACCAGCCCTTGTTGCAGCAAGCGGTGCGGCGGCATGCCGCGAATCGAACGGCCGTCGAACAGGATGTCGCCCTCAAACGGCTGCAGGCCGGTCAGCGCCCGCAGGCTCGAGGTTTTGCCCGCGCCATTGGCGCCGATCAGCGTCACCTGTTCGCCGGCTCTCACCGTGAAATCGATGCCTTTGACCGCATGAATGCCGCCATAAGACACTTTGAGTCGTTTAACGCTCAGCAGGGCTTCAGACATGCGCGCCGCCTCCCAGATAGGCTTGAATGACCGCCGGTTCGCGCCGCACCTGAGCCGGTTCGCCTTCGGCGATCGCTTTGCCGTAATCCAGCACCGTCAGCCGATCGCACAGACCCATCACCAGCTTGACGTCGTGTTCGATCAGCAGCAGCGTTTTGCCGCTGTCGCGGATGCGCAGCAGCAGTTCGCGCAGCGCCACTTTTTCTCCGGCGTTCATGCCGGCCGCCGGTTCGTCCAGCGCCAGCAACCGGGGCTCGGTCGCCAGCGCGCGGGCGATCTCCAGCCGCCGCTGATGGCCGTAGGCGAGATCGCCGGCGCGGTAATGGGCGAATTGGCTGATGCCGACGTACTCCAGCAGCGCATGAGATTTATCGCGCACCGCCTGTTCCTCCTCCCTGGCGCGACGGTGCCGGGCGATCGCCGCCCACAGGCCGTTGCGGGTGCGCACGTGGCAGCCGACCATCACGTTTTCCAGCACGCTCATTTCATTGAACAACCGCAGGTTTTGGAAGGTGCGGGCAATGCCGGTCTGCGCCACTTTGTCGATCGCCTGGGGCTTATAGCGCTGGCCCGCCAGGCGGAACTCGCCCGCGTCGGCGCGATACAGGCCGGTGATCAGGTTGAAGCAGGTGGTCTTACCGGCGCCGTTCGGCCCAATCAGGCCGTAGATTTCCCCCTGGCGGATGCTCATGCTGACGTCATCCACCGCCGTCAGGCCGCCGAAGCGTTTGCTGATATGGTGTAAAGCGAGCAGCGGCGTCATGCGGCGTTCCCCCGTGCGTGGCGGGCCGGCCACAGGCCCGCCGGGCGATACAGCATCACCAGGATCAGCGCCAGGCCGTAAAACAGTTGGCGGATGATTTCCGGGTCGATCAGCACCTGGCCGAACAGCGCCTGCTGCAGCGGCCCCATGCTGCTGCGCAGCAGCTCCGGCAGGGCGGCCAGCAGCAGCGCGCCCAGGATCACGCCGGGGATGTGCCCCATGCCGCCGAGCACCACCATCGCCAGTACGGCGATCGATTCCTGCAGGGTGAACGATTCCGGCGACACGAAGCCCTGAAACGCGGCGAACAGCGCGCCGGCCACGCCGCCGAAGGTGGCGCCGATGGCGAAGGCCAGCAGCTTGAAGTTGCGGGTGTTGATGCCCATCGCCCGCGCGGCGTCCTCGTCTTCGCGGATCGCCGTCCACGCGCGGCCGATGCGCGAGTTCTGCAGCCGCAGGCTGATAAACAGGATCGCCAGCAGCAGGGCGGCGAACAGGTAGTAATACAGGTACAGGCCGGAAAAACGTACGCCGAACCACTCATGCATGCCGGAAAACTTCAGGCCGAACAGGCTGACCGGATCGATGCCGGAAATGCCTTTGGGGCCGTTGGTGAGGTTGACCGGGCGGTCGAGATTGCGCATCAGAATGCGCACGATTTCGCCGAAACCGAGCGTGACGATCGCCAGATAATCGCCGCGCAGCCGCAGCGTCGGCGCGCCGAGCAGGATGCCGCACGCCGCCGCCAGCAGCGCCGCCAGCGGGATCAGACCCAGCATCGACAGGTGCAGCCCGTCGGGGAACCACTGCAGCAGCAGCGGGAATTGCCGTGTCAGATGCGGTGACGACAGCAGCGCGGCCAAATAGGCGCCGACGGCGTAAAAGGCGATAAAGCCCATGTCCAGCAACCCGGTCATGCCCACCACGATGTTCAGCCCGAGCGCCAGCATCAGGTACAGCAGGGCGAAATCGACGACCCGCACCCAGTAGTTGCCCCCGGCGGCGCCCGCCACCCAGGGCGCCAGCAGCAGCGCGAGAATGAACAGCGTCAGCCCCAGCCTGGCGCGGCGCGGCGTGGCCAGAGGAACGGGAGGAGTCAAAACGGTCATGGTGATGTCCTTATGCGCGCGTGGCGATGCGTTCGCCCAAGAGCCCGGAGGGGCGGAAGACCAGCACGGCGATCAGCACCAGAAACGCGAACACGTCCTGGTAGTTGCTGCCGAACACGCCGCCGGTCAGCTCGCCGAGATAGCCGGTGCCCAGCGATTCGAACAGGCCCAGCAGCAATCCGCCGAGCATCGCGCCGCGCAGGTTGCCGATGCCGCCAAGCACGGCAGCGGTAAACGCCTTGATGCCCGGCAGAAAGCCCATCGAGAAACCGGCGTTGCCGTAGTTGCTGGCCATCATGATGCCGGCCACCGCCGCCAGCGCGCCGCCGAGCGCGAAGGTCAGAACGATGATGCGGTCAGGACTGATGCCCATCAGGCCGGCGACCTGCGGGTTTTCCGCCGTGGCGCGCATGGCGCGGCCGAAACGGCTGTGTTCGACCAGCAGCCATAAGCCGGCCATGACCGCGACGGCCACCGCCAGCGTGACGATCGCCGTGCCGGTGATCACCGCCGGCGCATGCCCGCCGCTGCCTGCGGTCAGGGTGATGGGGGTCATTGGCAGCAGTTGCGGAAACATCAGGGGATTGCGTGACCAGATCAGCATCGCCAGGGTTTGCAGCAGCAACGAGACGCCGATACCGCTGATCAGCGGGGCCAGGCGCGGTGCATTGCGCAACCGGCGGTAGGCGAGACGCTCGATCGCCATCGAGGTGATGGCGCAGACCGCCATGGCGAACAGGGCCGCCAGCAGCAGCGTGGCATACGGCGGTAACGCGGGAAAGTGGTGTTGCAACAGGCTTATCGCCGACAGCGCGCTCAGCGCACCGACCATCAGCACGTCGCCGTGCGCGAAATTGATGATGCGCAGGATGCCGTACACCATGGTGTAACCGAGCGCGATCAGCGCATAGATGCTGCCGAGCATCAAACCGTTGACGGTTTGCTGTACCAGCGTATCCATAGAGAGAGTCCGGAGATAATGAGTCAGGAGGGTCACAGTAGAGAATTTAAAAAAATTGTAAAATACGGAAAAATACTTTCTTATACAAAAAACGAGTGATTTTAATGCGTTGATTTTTATGTATATTGAATCCATTCCTTCAGTGTCGATTTCCCAAAAACAGTCAATATATGAAAAAAACAGAACAGTACGATGAGCCATTGCCGATGCTGCCGAACGATCCGCCGCTGCGCGCCGTGCGGGCGTTCGAAGCCATCGCGCGCCTGGGTGGCATCAGCGCGGCGGCTAACGAGCTGATGATTTCGCCTTCGGCGGTCAGTCATCAACTCAAAACGTTGGAGGCATTTTTGCAGATGCCGTTGACCGAACGGCAGGGGCGTAACCTGGTGCTGCGCAGCGAGGGGCGGGAGTATTACCGTTCGATTCGCTCGGCGTTCAACGTGCTGCGCCAGGCGACCGAACACGTGCGCGAGCAATCCGCGTCGCGGCAGGTGACCATCAGCCTGATCCCGCTGTTCGGCATGGGTTGGTTCATTCCGCGGCTGCGCGGTTTCCTGCGCGAAAATCCGGATATCGACATCAATGTGGTCTACGCCAACCACCGCAATTACCTGAGCGACGCCGCCGACCTGTCGATCCGCTTCGGGGTCGGGCAGTGGACCGGCTATCGCAGCGAGAAGCTGATGTCCGGCAAAATGGTGCCGGTGTGCAGCCGGGCATTCAGTAAACTGCATGGTTTGCTCGATACGCCGGAGCAGCTGGCGACGCTGCCGCTGCTGCACGACGAGGAGCGCAATACCTGGATGCAATGGTTTCAGCAGGCCGGCGTCAAGCGTCCGCTGCGCAGTATCGGCCCGATGTTTGAGGACGGATTGTTGACGTTGGCGGCGGTGCAGGCGGGGTTAGGGTGCGCGTTGATGCGTGAACCGTTAATCGCCCAGTACCTTGAAAGCGGTGAGTTGATCAAAATGTTCGATCTGCCGATCGACGACGGCCGCGATTATTACCTGTGCGCTCGACTGGATAGCGAGCTGTCGCAGGAAGGCGAAAATCTGCGGCAGTGGCTGCGCCGCGAAGCCGATGAGAGCCGGCTCGCGTAACGCCGGGCGGAAACAGGGGGGAGCCGGACGTTCATTTCACTTTCCCACGACGCGCGCCACGCCAACAGGAAAGTGATAGGCCCTCCGGGGTGGGCGTTTTTAAACCGTTGCTCACCGGCGATGATTGCTGAAGCTTCAACGCGCGATGCTGTCACTGGCGAAGATGACGGCTATGCTTAACTTGCCGATCACGTGGCGCGACGGCCACAAAGTGACAATAATTCCCACTCTCAGCGCAACGTCAAGGAGCGAGCAGATGTCTGTCGGCAATGATACGGAAACCGTGAATAAGACGGGGCTGGCGCCGCTGGCGTTGGGCGCATTGGGCGTGGTGTTCGGCGATATCGGCACCAGCCCGCTGTACACCCTGAAAACCGTGCTGTTTCTCTCCGGCGACGCGCCTTCAGCGCCGGTGATCCTTGGCCTGCTGTCGCTGATATTCTGGACGCTGGTGATCGTCACTTCTCTCAAATACGCCATGTTCGCCATGCGCATCGGCAACCGCGGCGAGGGCGGCATCATGGCGCTGATGTCGCTGCTGGTCAGCAAGCGAAAATCCCGGCCGCTGGTGTTGTTCGCCGGCCTGTTCGGCGCCGCGCTCATTTACGGCGACGGCGCCATCACGCCGGCCATTTCGGTGCTCTCGGCCCTCGAAGGGCTGAACATCGTGCTGCCGGCGTCGCAGCCCTATATTCTGCCGGCGGCGGTGGTGATTTTGCTCAGTCTGTTCGCCATTCAGCCGCTGGGTACCGCGCGCATCGGCCGCGTGTTCGGGCCGATCATGGCGCTGTGGTTCCTGTCGATCGCTGCGTTGGGCGTGTGGGGCATCATCCAGCATCCGGCGGTTTTGCTGGCGCTGAACCCGCTCTACGGCATTCACTTCCTGTTCTCCAACGGACTGACCAGCTTCCTGGTGCTGGGCGGCGTGTTTTTGTGCGTCACCGGCGCCGAAGCGCTGTATGCCGACATGGGGCATTTCGGCAAACGGCCGATTTGGCTGGCCTGGTTCGGCATCGTTTTTCCCAGCCTGTTGCTTAACTACGCCGGTCAGGCCGCGCTGATCCTGAGCGGCGCCGATGTCACGCAGAACATCTTCTTCCGTTTATGCCCGCCGGCGCTGCTGATCCCGCTGGTGATCCTGGCCACGCTGGCGACGATCATCGCCAGCCAGGCGATCATCAGCGGTGCGTTTTCCATGACCCGGCAGGCGATCCAACTGGGGTGGCTGCCGCGGCTGCGGGTCAAACAAACCACCGAGGAAAGTTACGGGCAGATCTACATTGGCGCCATCAACTGGCTGCTGATGGTGGTGACGCTGTTCCTGACCGTGTTCTTTAAATCGTCGGACAATCTGGCCGCCGCCTACGGCATCGCCGTCTCGTTGACCATGATCATGACCACCGGCCTGCTGTTCGTCGCCATGCGCGAGGTGTGGCGCTGGGGGCCGATCGCCAGCCTGTTGGCGGCGGGCGGTTTCTTCGTGGTCGATTTGAGCTTCCTGACGGCCAACATGACTAAAGTGCTGCAGGGCGGTTATATCCCGCTGCTGTTGGCCGCCGCGGTCTATACCGTGATGCTGGTCTGGCATCGCGGGGTGCTGGCGGCCGCGCGCACCCTCGGTGAAACGACAGTGCCGGTAGAGGATTTCCTGGAGAAAATCCGCCGTGAATCCGTGCCGCGCGTGCCGGGCACCGCGGTATTCCTGACTCGCAGCCTGCAGGGGACGCCGCCGGTGATGAAATGGCAGGTCAAGCGTAACGGTTCGCTGCACGCCAACGTGCTGGCGCTCACCATTGCCATCGTCAATGAGCCGCGGGTCTCGAATGCTGAACGGTTGGTGATGCGCGAGCTGTCGCCGGGCTTTTGGTGCGGCGTGGCCAGCTATGGCTTTATGGAGCGGCCTAACATCCCGCAGCTGTTGCAGCACGTCGAGGCGCAGAAATCCGGTCTGAACTTCGACGAGGCGACCTACTATCTCGGGCACGAGACCGTGGTGCGCCGCGAAGCGAACGACCGGTTGCCATCCTGGCAGCGCAACCTGTTCGCGCTGATGGTGCGCAACGGCATGCACGTCACGGATTATTACTACCTGCCCAGCGATCAGGTGGTGGAGATTAGCCGCCGCGTGCCGGTATAGGGCGCGAAAAAGGCATCGCCGCAATTGCGGCTTGCATCACACAACGCGGTTTGCATTTCATTCCTGGCCGCCATAACCTGACAAGAAACGGATTGTTACTGACGCGATCAGGCAAAACCTAACTTCTCTCCCGGCATCGAACATGGCCGGATGGGCGGTTAGGTTTTTTTTTTGCAAAAAGGAGAAGGGAATGAAACTTGTCGTCGCTAATGATTACCAGGAAATGAGTGAGCTGGCCGCCAGCCTGTTGTTGAGTTACATGCTGCGCCCGCAGCGCGTCAATCTGGCTATCACCGCCGGCTCGACGCCTAAACGGATGTATGAGTTGTTGGCTCCGCGCGTCAAGGGCCACGCGGAATTCGCCAACGCGCATTACTATAATTTCGATGAAATTCCTTACGCCGGCCGATCGGGCTATGGCGTCACCATGGAGAATCTGCACCGTATGTTCTTTGGCCCGGCGGCGATCCCCGAGCGGCAACTGCACGTCTTGAATTCGGACAACTACCTGCAGCACGATCGGCGTATCGCCGAAGATGGCGGGCTGGATGCGATCGTGATGGGCGTCGGGGCGGACGGGCATTTCTGCGGCAATCTGCCGGGCACCACCGCCTTCGAAGACCGCACCTGTCGGGTGCCGGTTTCCGCCAGGCCGGATCTGGCGGACATTTTGCTCAAAGAGGTGGGCGGCCGCACTGAATGGCTGCCCGATCATTACGTCACCCTGGGGCCTGCAAGCGTGATGGCCGCCAAAAAGCTGGTGCTGCTCGTCAACGGTTCGCACAAAGCGGACATTTTGCGGCGCATTGTCAGCGGGCCGGTGGAGAGCGGGGTGCCCGCCAGCATTTTGATGCTGCATCCGGACCTGTTGATTATCGCCGATCGGGAGGCCGCGGCGCTGCTGCCTTAAGCGTTCATCCGGCGCATCTCGCCTCAGAACCAACGGTCATAACCTGCAACCAAAGCGTCTTTCCCTGCGGCGCAGAATCGGGCTAGAGTGCTTTTTTTCATGCGCCTGGGGGATTCCGATGCTGTTCGATTTAAACCAGCAGGCGGCCGAACTGCCTGAGGCCTGGCGCTCTGCCGTGCTGGGCCGCGTCGGTGCGGCCAATATCAAAGTGCTGCGCATGGACGCGCGCAGCATTGCGGATGAAGTGCATGATTACAGCGAAGGGTTGCTGGTGATCAGCGGCCACCTGCGGCTGCAGGTGGCGGGGGAAGAAGTGGTGGTGCGGGCCGGTCAGCTGTATCAGGCCGCGGCCGGCGTGCCGCACCGCGTGTTGCCGGGCAGCGAAGGCACGCTGGTGATTGTCGATTTGCCGGAAGATCAAGTGCCGTCGTTGGGCTGAGGCTGCGCCAGAAATCTGACAACGCCCTGGAGAAAGCGTTGTCTGCCGGCGTTATCTCTATCGAGATGGACAAAATGTGTCGCTTCAGGAATGACCAGCTTTTCGGCTGAAGGGGCATCTTTCATGATGGCGTCAACATCCTCGGGCCGGCTCCAGAAATCCCGCCCCGAGCGAACAACCAATACGGGAACGGTTGTTAAGGCTGTTGCGGACCACTGTTTTCTGCCCATCGCCAGTTCAAAGCTGTCAGCCATTGCACCGGTCGGAGCGCGGAAGCTGTGTGGCGTTCTGCGCTGTGAGGTGTTGTCCGATGCCAGTGCGGCATCACCGTAAGCGCGTTTAACTGTTTCATCACGCCACTGTGTTTTATCCGCCACGGGAATGCTGTTATCCCAGGCGACAAACAGACTGTCTCGCGTGTTGAGGCTCCAGCCGCCAAATTTGGCGGCGTTGAAGTGCCCGGGATTTTGAGGATCGTCCAGCGGCGATCCCTGGCCCAGCAGCGGGTGGTGAGCGGTTCCGCCATAAAGCGTGTTATAGAGCACCAGCCGTTCCACATTCTGTGGATATTGGGCTGCATAAGCGCCCGCCCAGTGTCCTCCAGTCGCCCATCCCAGGATATTAATGCGGGGCGCTCGACTCCATGCCTGAATAGCCTGCACGGCGCGATCGATATCGGTTATGGCGTCCGCAGTGCGGATCAACGGCGCTGACTGGTTAGGAGGGCTGTCCATCGCGGCCGGCCGGCTGGATAACCCATATCCCCGCAGATCGAGGATATATACCCGAAAACCGGCTAACGCCAGATCTGCAGCCAAAGAGCCGCCCTTGACGGGCAAATCAAAAGAGGCCAGGCCGGGAACCCGTGCGCCATGAATCAGCAGTACAGGTTTGCCCTCAGATTTCAGGCTGACTTCCCTGACGTGCAGTTGCTCTCCGCCCGCAAGCAAAATGTATCTGTCTGTTCGATTTACCGGTGTGGGGATTTCATTTTCTTTTGATGCAGCCAGCGTTGACGACGCTGACATGATAAGGAGGGCTAGCAACGTATTTAGGTTTCGATAAGTCAGTGACAACGATCTGAGTATGTTCATTGTTATTTCTGCTCCACGAATATATACAGGAAGCATCTTCATGTGCTCCCCTTGACGTGTCTAATACTATTGTGGCGCTTTCTTAATATATTTTAGGTATCACGACATGCTTACTCTGCGTCAGCTCCGCCAATTTCTTGTGGTCGCGGAAACAATGAATGTCCGGAAAGCGGCCGAGCGTTTGCATATGGCTCAACCCCCGCTGACAAAAGCGATCCGTCAAATGGAAGAGGTTTTGGGCACCCGGCTTTTTGAGCGAACCAATCGAATAACGGCATTGACTCCCGCAGGGGCAGTGTTGCAGAAGGAAGCGGTTACGACGCTCATGCAGATGGAACGGTCGATGTTACTGACACGACGCGCTGGCCAGGGAATGACGGGGGCTTTGCGCATCGGTTTTGTCGCTTCCGCCGTCAGACATCTGCTTCCCGAAATGGTCGCCCGTTTTCACTTTTCCTGTCCGCAGGTTGTTCTTGAATTGAAAGAAATGACGACGGCGCGACAGGTTGCGAGCCTTTTGGAAGACACGATTGATATTGGCATTGCGGTTTTACCTGTTCCTGAATACGCCATACCGAAACTGTCTTGCCATCCATTTTTTAGCTGCCCGCTGATTGCCGTTTTGCCGAGTAAACATCCTGCCGGAACAAGCGGCGTTCTTTCGCTTTCTGCCCTGGCCACGGAGCCGTGGGTATTGTTTCCTGAGCAAGAAGGGCCAGGTCTCTATCGCGCTATCATTGAGGCCTGCGAAAAGGCAGGATTTGCTCCTGAGGTTGTTCAGCGAGCCGTGCAGATGGAAACGATAGTCGGCCTTGTTGCTTCGGGATTAGGAGTCAGTCTGGTCCCTGAATTCATGCAAAAAAGCGGCTGGGCAAACGTTTCTTTTTGTCGGCTTAGTGGAGAACAGATCCCGTATCAGGTTGCTCTGATTCACAAGGCGGAAAATATCAATCCCCACGTCGCGGATTTTGTCAAAAACGCAGTTCCTCCACAGCCATAGGTAAAACGCGCCTGAGTTTGAACCGCATTCAAGAATCGATTAGGCGCGGTCGCCCAAGGCCGTCAGCGCCACGTTTACCGCCGCCAATAACCGCGCCTCGGTGACGCCGTCACGCGCCTGAATCGACAGGCCGTGCAAGAAGACGGCGAAATAGTCACCCAGGCTGTCGGCGTCGGTGTCGGCCGGCAATTCGCCGGTTTGCACCGCCTGCCGCAGCCGTTCGACGATCTGCTGCGTGCGCTGCAGCCGATGCTCTGCCAGCCAGGCTTTGAGCCCGTCGTTTTCCGCGCTGACGCTGGCGGCGGCGGAGACCACCATGCAGCCTTGCGGCAGATCGGGCCGGCTATAGAGCCGCACGGCGTCTTCCAGCAGGCGTTTGAGCGCCGGGCGAATGCCGCTTTCCGTCGCGAAGGCGCGATCGGCGAAGCCCCCTTCGGCGGTTTCATAACAGGTAATCGCCTCGCGAAACAGCTGCTCTTTGGAGCCGAACGCTTTGTAGATGCGTGCGGAAGCGATGCCCAACTCCGCCACCAGATCCGACATCGAAGTGCCTTCGTAACCTTGCCGCCAGAATAAGTTTCGCGCCTTCAATAGCGCCTGTTCGCGATCGAACTCGCGCGGTCTGCCTGCCATTCGCTGCTCCAATTTACCTGCCATTCAGCGACATAGGATCGCTTAAATCGACGGGAATACCAATGCCTTTATAAATTTCGCTTGCGGTCGCCGCGCTTTGCTCCTATTGTTTGTCAATCAACAACCAATAGGAGTTTACGATGAAAACCCTCAAAGGTCCAAGCCTGCATCTCGCGCAATTCAGCGATGACGCGGCGCCGTTCAACAGCTTGCCCGCCATTGCCGAGTGGGCGGCGCGGACCGGTTTTACCGCCTTGCAGATCCCGGCCTGGGATCGGCGTTTATTCGACGTGGCCACCGCTGCGGAAAGCCAAACCTACTGCGACGATTTGACCGGCATGTTGGCGGAGCAGGGGTTGGTGGTCAGCGAACTGACCAGCCATATCTTCGGCCAGCTGATGGCGGTGCACCCGGCTTACGATGCGCTGTGCGACAGCTTTGCGCCGCCGGCGCTGCAGGGCGATCCCAAGGCCCGCGGCGAGTGGGCGCTGCAGCAAATGCTGTTGGCGGTGAAGGCGTCGGCGCGGCTGGGGCTCAGCGAACTGGGCACCTTTTCCGGTTCGCTGGCCTGGCCCTATCTATTCCCGTTCCCGCAGCGCCCTGAAGGATTGATTGACACCGCGTTCAACGAGCTCGCCAAACGCTGGCTGCCGGTGCTCGACGTCTGCGAGGAGCAGGGCATCAATCTGTGTTATGAAATTCACCCGAGTGAGGATCTGCACGACGGCGTGACGTTTGAGATGTTTCTGCAGCGCGTCGGCAACCATCCGCGTTGCCGGGTGTTGTTCGATCCGAGCCACATGGTGCTGCAGCAGCTTAACTATCTGGAGTTTATCGATATCTATAAGGACGTTATCGGCATGTTCCACGTTAAGGACGCCGAGTTCAATCCGACCGGGCGCCAGGGCATTTACGGCGGTTATCAGTCCTGGATCGATCGCGCCGGCCGTTTCCGCTCGCTGGGCGACGGCCAGGTCGATTTCAACGGCATTTTCTCCCGTTTGACGCAGTATGGCTATCCGGGCTGGGCGACGCTGGAGTGGGAGTGCTGCCTGAAAAATCCACAGGACGGCGCTCGCGAAGGCGCGGCCTTCATTCGCGAGCGCATTATCCGTGTCACCGACAAAGTGTTTGATGACTTCGCCGGTGCGCCGGTCAATCCTCAGCAGATCAATGCATTGCTCGGCATTCGCTGAGCCTGACCCCACAGGGAGTTAACCCCATGAAACACAGTCAAAACGAGATCCTGTTGCAGGATCTCGCGGCGGAACACGTCTATACCCAGGTCAACGGCCGGCGCCTTCACTGCGTGGTGGCCGGCGAAGGGCGGCCGGTGCTGCTGATCCCCGGCTGGCCGCAAACCTGGTACACCTGGCGTTATGTGATGCGCGCCTTGGCGGCGGCCGGTTTTCAGGCGATCGCCGTCGATCCGCCGGGCATCGGCGACTCTGACAAGCCCGCCGGCGGCTACGACACCGGCAGCATCGGTGCGGCGTTGCACGCGATGATGGCGCAGCTGGGCCATCAACGTTACCAACTGGTCGGCCACGATATCGGCATGTGGATCGGTTACGCCATGGCGAGCGATTTCCCGCAGGCGGTGGAGCGTCTGGTACTGACGGAGGCGGTGATCCCCGGTCTGGCGCCGCCGCCGCCGATTTTCGTCGCGCCGGAGGAGAATATCTTCCTGTGGCATTTCATGTTCAACCAGCTGGCGGATTTGCCGGAGACCCTGACCCAAGGGCGCGAGCGGGAGTATCTTGGCTATATCTTCAACCGCTGGTCTTATCGGCGCGATCGGGTGGCGGCTAAGGTCTATATCGCCGCCTATTCGGCGCCGGGCGGCCTGCGCGCCGGATTCGACTATTACCGGGCGATCCCGGAGACCGTTCGCCAGAACCGGCTGCGCGCCGCCACGCCGTTGACGATGCCGGTGTTGACGGTGGGAGCGGAGCACGCCACCGGCGACGCGCCGCTGACGACGCTACGGGGCAATGCGCGCGATCTGCGGGGCGAAACGGTCGCCGGCTGCGGCCATTTCATCACCGAGGAGTGTCATGAGGCGTTTATCGCGCTGATTGCGCCGTTCCTGGCGGGAGAGCAACATGCCGCTTGATGAACGCATCGCCGCCTTTTTGGCGGCCTCGGCCGACGCGCCGCCACCCGCGTCGTTGGCGGACATGCGGGCGGCCACGGAAAGCGGTTTGCGTCTGCTGCAGGGCGCACCGCAACCGAGCGGCGGCGTCAGGGATTTTACGCTGGTCGCCACCGATGGGCACCGGATTGCGCTGCGCGCCTATCTACCGGCGGGGGAAAGGCGCGCTGCCGCACAACCGGCGATGCTGTTCGCCCACGGCGGCGGCTGGTGCCTCGGTTCGCTGTCGCTGTATGACCAGCCCTGTCAGGCGCTGGCTAACGCCACCGATCGGATAATCCTGTCGGTCGATTATCGACTGGCGCCGGAGTTTCCTTTTCCACAGCCGCTGGAAGATGTCTATCAGGCGCTCTGTTGGGCGGCGCAACAGGCGCCGCAGTTAGGGATTGACGCTGACCGTCTGGCGGTGGGTGGTGACAGCGCCGGAGGCAATCTGGCGGCGGCGGTCGCGCTGTTGGCGCGGGATCGCGGGGGCCCGCACATTGAACGTCAACTGCTGCTGTACCCGGCGCTCAGCCGCGAAATGGCGACGAAGAGCTATCGCGAATTCGCCGAGGGGCATTTTTTGACGCGCGACGCGATGGTGTTTTGTTGGCAGCAGTACCTGGCCCAGCGACGCGATCCGAGCGCCGAGCCGCTGCACGCCGCCACGCTGCGCGGATTGCCGCCGGCCACTATCCTGAGCTGCGAATATGATCCGCTGCGCGATGAGGCCGAACTGTATGCGCAGCGGCTGCGTGAAGCGGGTGTGGCGGTACGCTGTGAACGGTTGCCGGGCATGGTGCATGCCTGCATTCACATGTTGGGGCTGACCCCGGCGGCGCGGCGCCTGTTCGAGCTGGCTCGCGAGTAAAAAGTTCACGCTAAGACGCGATGAACCATTCTTATCCCATTCGTTTGATGTTGTGTTATGAAAGGCAATGAAAATAGTGAGATAAGCAGGGTGTTGGGCGCCCTTGAAGACGCCGAACGCAGGCATAGCGCATTAGGAGAAACCGCCATGGACGGCGGTTTCAGGTGAGACAGGCAGGGACGCCTGTCGCAACCGGCCTCAATGCGGTATGGCGGAGAGAGGGAAGTTGGCAAAGCCAACCGTCTGATAGGGCAAAGGCGCGGGTTGCCAGGGGCCGCGCCTTCGGCCCCTGGCTCGGTCGAAGCGTATGAGCTTCATGGCGCATCTCACCTTTATCGACCGAAAACTGCACAAATACGTTTACGTTCAGAAAAACGCTAACTAACCAGGATTACCCGCATTGCGGGGCTTCTGGCTATTCATCCGACGTGCGATTAACGGCCGGCGACGGTGACAAAGCGCGTTTCCAGGTAGGATTCGATCGCTTCGCTGCCGCCTTCGGTGCCGTGGCCGGAGTCCTTCACGCCGCCAAACGGCGTTTCCGGCAGGCCGAAACCGATGTGGTTGATGCTCAGCATGCCGCTCTCCACGTCGCGCCCCAGCGCATTGACGGTGGCGATGTTGCGGCTGTAAGCGTAGGCGGCCAGCCCGTACGGCAGGCGATTGGCTTCGGCGATCGCCTCGTCGTAGGTGGCGAACGGGCGTAGCAGGGCGACCGGGCCAAACGGCTCTTCCGACATGGCGCGCGCGCTCAGCGGCACGTCACGCAGCACCGTCGGCTCGAAGAAGTTGCCTTTGCCCGCCACGCGTTTGCCGCCGGTGCTGGCCTTCGCCCCGTGGGCGATAGCGTCCTGCACCAGCGCCTCGATATTGTCGACGCTGCGGCCCAGCACCATCGGCCCCATCGTCACGCCGTCTTCCAGCCCGTTGCCGAGCTTGAGTTCACGCACCGCGGCGGTGAATTTCTCCACGAAGGCCTCATAAACGCCTTGCTGGATCAGGAAGCGGGTCGGGGCGATACAGACCTGGCCGGCGTTGCGGAACTTGGATTGCGCCAGCTCTTTGGCCGCCGCGTCGAGATCGGCGTCGTCGAAGATCAGCACCGGCGCGTGGCCGCCCAGCTCCATGGTGGCCTTTTTCATATGCTGGCCGGCCAGCGCAGCCAGATGTTTGCCCACGCGGGTGGAGCCGGTGAAGGAGATCTTGCGAATGGTCGGATGCGGGATCAGGTATTCCGAGATTTCCGCCGGGGTGCCGTACACCAGCGCGATCACCCCGGCCGGAATGCCGGCGTCGGCGAAGGCTTTGATCAGCTCAGCCGGTGAGGCCGGCGTTTCTTCCGGGCCTTTGACGATGATTGAACAACCCGCCGCCAGCGCGGCGGACAGCTTGCGCACGATCTGGTTGATCGGGAAGTTCCACGGCGTGAAGGCGGCCACCGGGCCGACCGGCAGTTTCAGGGTTTGCTGCTGCACGTCGCGAGCGCGGGACGGAATAATCTGCCCGTAGGTGCGGGTGGCTTCGCCGGCGAACCACTCGATAACGTCGGCGGCGTTGAGAATTTCGATTTTGGCCTGCGCCACCGGCTTACCCTGTTCCTGCGTCATGATGGCGGCGACGGCGTCGGCGCGTTCGCGCAGCAGCGCAGCGGCTTTGCGCATCAGGTTGGCGCGCTGGTGTGCGGCGGTGTTGCGCCAAACGTTAAACCCGCGTTCGGTGGCGGCCAGCGCCAGATCGAGATCCTCTGCGGCGGCGTGCGCCACTTGACCGATGATCTCGTCGGTAGCGGGGTTGGAGACCGGCAGGGTTTTTCCGGCCAGCGCGCTGCGCCATTGTCCATCGATATACAGTTGAGTATCCGGATACATTGTTGCCTCTTGTTTGCGGAGTGTCAGGGGCCGATGAGCTTCGCGATGCGGCCCGTCTGAAAGGGACAGGGACCTTAACCCTACGCCGAATGGCGCCGATCGTCCAGGCGAGGGGCACGAAAGGACCAGGGCGGCTACTCAACCGGCGATGTTTTGGCTATGCTGAGCAGATTGTCAGCACGGATGAGGAGGTCGAGTGCAAGGGGTTCCACAACAGTTTCCGTTCGAGAAGGACTGCGCGCAGTTCCGGCATTTGTCGCATCTGCCCGGCGTCGAACTCTATCAGGCGCATATCGAACGCTATGCCTTCGAGCCGCATACCCACGACGCCTTCGCCATCGGCACCGTGGACACCGGGGCGGAGCGCTTCCGCTATCGCGGGGCGCAGCACCTGGCGGCGCCGGGCGCGCTGGTGCTGATGAATCCTGACGAGCTGCATACCGGCGAAGCCGAAACGCCGGGCGGCTGGTGTTACCGCATGCTCTATCTGGCGCCCGAGGCGCTGGAGCAGCTGTCCGGCGATCGGAGCCAGTGGTTCACCGATGCGGTGCGCCACGATCCGCGGGCGGCGCAGCGCCTGTCCGCCATTCTCGCCGCGCTGTGGCAAACCGACGATCCGCTTATGCTCGACGGCCTGCTGTTGGAAGCGGTGGCGTTGCTGCAACCGCACATCCGCACCGGGCGCCGGGAGAAAGCCGAGGCGGCGCACCGTTTCGAGGTGGTGAAAAGCTACCTGCACGATAACTTCGCCGAGGCCATAACGCTCCACCAACTGGCCGAGCTGGTGTCGCTCAGCCCGTACCATTTCCTGCGCAAGTTCAAGGCCGAATATCACGTCTCGCCGCAGCAGATGCTGATGGCGATCCGGCTGTCGCAGGCCAAACGCATGCTGGAGCGCGGCATCCCCGCCGCACAGGTGGCGGCGGCGGCGGGGCTGACCGATCAGGCGCACCTGACGCGCGCCTTCGCCAACCGTTACGGCGTCACGCCAGTGCGTTTCCAGAAACAGGTGAAATTGGGCTAAAACAGCAACCTGCTACAATAATTCCTCCCCGCGTTTTCGTTACTCTGCCGCTGTCTTGTCGGGCGGGTTGGCCGCACCGGCCGTTTGTCGGAGTTGTTATGTTCATTGGCGTTGTGTTTGCCCTGGCCGCCGGGCTGATGTGGGGATTGATTTTCGTCGGTCCGTTGCTGGTACCGGACTATCCCGCCGCGCTGCAGTCCACCGGGCGCTATCTGGCCTTCGGGCTGATCGCCTTGCCGCTGGCGTGGTTCGATCGTCGCCGCCTGCGTAAGCTGCAGCGCCAGGATTGGTGGGAAGCGCTCAAGCTGACGGCTATCGGCAATCTGCTGTACTACCTGTGCCTGGCCAGCGCCATTCAGCGCACCGGTGCGCCGGTGTCGACCATGATCATTGGCACCTTGCCGGTCGTGATCGCCATTTGCGCCAATCTGTTTTACGGCCGGCACGACGGGCGCCTGGCCTGGGGCAAACTGGCGCCGGCACTGCTGTTGATCGTCTGTGGATTGGCGTGTGTGAACGTCGCCGAGCTGCGCGGCAATGCGGTGCCGATCGACGGCTGGCGCTATCTCAGCGGTCTTGGGCTGGCCGTGTTGGCGGTGGCGTGCTGGACCTGGTTCCCGCTGCGCAATTCACGCTGGCTGCGGGAGAATCCGACGCAGCGTCCGGCCACCTGGGCCACGGCCCAAGGGCTGGTGACGCTGCCGCTGGCGCTGCTGGGCTATCTGGCGGTCTGCGGTCAGTTGGCGCTGAGCGAGCCGGCGTTCGCCTTGCCGTTCGGCCCGCGCCCTGAGGTGTTTATCCCTCTGATGCTGATCATCGGCGTGTTCTGCTCCTGGCTGGGGGCGCTGTGCTGGAACGAAGCCAGCCAGCGGCTGCCGACGGTGTTGGTGGGGCCGCTCATCGTGTTCGAAATTCTGGCGGGGTTGGCGTATACCTTTCTGTTGCGCCAGGCCTGGCCGCCGCTGCTGACGCTGGCGGGCATCGTCTGTCTGATCGCCGGCGTGGTGTACGCCATGCGCATCAAACCGCAGCCAGTGGTGGTGGCGCTGGAGGACAAGCCGAGGTGACGCCCGCCGTGGCGGCGGGCGTGAGGGTTAACGCTTGCTGTGGTGAATGATCTCTTCGGCCACGTTGCGCGGTGCTTCGGCGTAGTGGCTGAATTCCATGGTGTAGGTGGCGCGGCCCTGCGACATCGAACGCAGGGTAGTCGAGTAGCCGAACATCTCGGACAGCGGCACCTTGGCGCGAATTTCCTTGCCGCCGCCGCCCGGGATATCTTCCATACCCTGCACCAGACCGCGGCGTGAGGAGAGATCGCCCATCACGTTGCCGGCATAATCCTCCGGCGTTTCTACTTCCACCGACATGATCGGCTCGAGGATCACCGGATCCGCCAGGCGGCAGGCGTCCTTGAAGCCGAAGATCGCCGCCATGCGGAACGCCTGTTCCGACGAGTCGACGTCATGGTAAGAACCGAAGGTCAGGTGCACCTTGACGTCCACCACCTGATAACCGGCCAGCACGCCGTTATTCAGCGCCTCGAGCACGCCTTTTTTCACCGCCGGGATAAACTCGCCGGGAATGACGCCGCCCTTGATCTCATCGAAGAACTCGAAGCCTTTGCCGGGTTCGTTCGGCTCGACGGTCAGCACCACGTGGCCGTATTGCCCTTTACCGCCGGATTGGCGCACGAACTTGCCTTCCACGTCGGCCACCCGTTTGCGGATGGTTTCGCGGTAAGACACCTGCGGTTTGCCGGTGGAGGTCTCCACCCCGAACTCGCGGCGCATGCGATCGACGATAATCTCCAGGTGCAGCTCGCCCATGCCGTAGATAATGGTTTGGCCGGATTCTTCATCGGTGCGCACGCGGAACGACGGATCTTCCGAAGAGAGCCGCTGCAGCGCGATGCCCATTTTCTCCTGATCGCCCTTGGTCTTCGGCTCGATCGCCTGGGCGATCACCGGTTCGGGGAAGGTCATGCGCTCCAGCGTAATGATGGCGCCGGGATCGCACAGCGTATCGCCGGTGGTGACGTCCTTCAGGCCGACGCAGGCGGCAATGTCGCCGGCGTGCAGTTCGTCGATGTCCTTACGATCGTTGGCGTGCATCTGCACGATGCGGCCGATACGCTCCTTTTTGCCCTTGATTGGGTTATAAACGCTGCTGCCTTTGGCCAGCACCCCGGAATAGACGCGCACGAAGGTGAGTTGGCCGACGAACGGGTCGGTCATCAGCTTAAACGCCAGCGCCGAGAATTTTTCGTTGTCGTCGGCTTTGCGAGTGATGATTTCATCGTGTTCGCCGTGGCCCTCCATCGGCGGCACGTCGAGCGGCGAGGGCATCAGCTCGATCACCGCGTCCAGCATGCGCTGCACGCCTTTGTTGCGGAACGCCGATCCGCACAGCATCGGCTGGATTTCGCCGGCGACGGTGCGCACCCGCAGCCCGTGAACGATCTCCTCTTCGCTCAGCGGCACCTGATTGAGGTATTTCTCCATCAGTTCTTCCGACGCTTCGGCGGCCGCTTCAATCATGTTTTCACGCCACTCCTGCGCCGATTCGCGCAGGTCGGCCGGGATCTCTTCGAAGCTGAAGTTCATGCCCTGCGAGGCTTCGTCCCACAGAATGGCTTTCATCCGCACCAGATCCACCACGCCGCTGAAGCGGTCTTCGGCGCCGATAGGAATAACGATCGGCACCGGGTTGGCTTTGAGGCGCTCGATCATCATTTTGCGCACGCGGAAAAAATCCGCGCCGATGCGGTCCATCTTGTTGACGAACGCCAGCCGCGGCACTTTGTATTTGTTGGCCTGGCGCCAGACGGTTTCCGACTGCGGCTGGACGCCGCCCACCGAGTCATAGACCATGACGGCGCCGTCCAGCACGCGCATCGAGCGCTCCACTTCAATGGTGAAATCGACGTGCCCGGGGGTGTCGATGATATTGATGCGATGCTGCGGATAATTATGCTGCATGCCGTTCCAGAAGCAGGTGGTGGCCGCCGAGGTGATGGTGATGCCGCGCTCTTGTTCCTGCGCCATCCAGTCCATGGTCGCCGCGCCGTCATGCACTTCGCCCAGCTTGTGGCTGACCCCGGTGTAAAACAGAATCCGCTCGGTGGTGGTGGTTTTGCCGGCATCGATATGCGCGGAGATGCCGATATTGCGGTAACGTTCGATAGGGGTGGTGCGAGCCATAATCAACCTTTCTTAGCCGCGTGAAGGAGAGCGGCTTAAACAGCATGGATAATGATGATAATCCTCATAGGGTTATCCGCCGGATCGCAGAGCCTTGCTCTGGTCACAAACTAATCGTAGTTGAAGGCGTTGGTTTTTTTAAGCGATGGTTGTGATAGATGAAAGTTTGCACGCACAACGGCGCCGGCGCAGAAAAGGGCGAAAAAAAAGGCCCGTAACGGGCCTATTGTCGTAGGGCGCATTCGCCGCTTATTTGCGTCCCAGCAGGAAGCCGAAAACGATGCCGACTGCCGCCGCAACGGCCACGCCGGCCAGCGGGTTGGCTTCCACCTGCGTTCTTACGCTGTCCGCTGCGTCACGGGCGGCATAGCTGGCCTGGGAGGCGTACTTGCGCGCCGCGCCGCGCACCTGATGCTCCGGCGAATCGACGGCTTTACCGAACGCTTCTTCTACCGCGCCTGCGGCTTCATTGGCTTTGTCTTCCGCTTTACCAAACATGCTGCTCTCCTGTTCCTTGTGGGTTAACGAACTCTAAGCCTAGCAGGTGAACGGCGTTTTTTGCAGCATTCTGTGCGTTATAAGATCAATCCGAGCAAAGAAAAGTCTTTCCATACGCACGGCGTCGGCTTCACCCGCGCGTTTTTTTATGTTCTATTGGCTAGCGGTTTAACCGAGTATCGTTACCCTTTGACCGATTCGTTGAGTTGAAAGGACTCCCCATGTCAGTACTGCGTATTCTGGCGCTGCTCGCCGCGACCGCCGCCGCGTTGCCCGCCCAGGCCAAACCTGCGGCTCACGGCGCGGCGCCCGAGAACGGCGTTCGTTGGCAATCTTGTCTCAACAGCGGCTTTCAGCGTTGGTTCGATGAAGCGCCGCAGGCGGGGCTGCGCTGCGGCTACCTCGACGTGCCGTTGGTTTACGCTACGCCTCCCGCCCATTCGGCGCAGGCGGGGGAACCGACCGTGCGTCTGGCGCTGACCCTGCTGCCCGCCACCGGGCCGAAAAAGGGCAGCGTCGTGGTGATCAGCGGCGGGCCGGGCCTGCCGGGGATCAATCCTTATCTCGGCAACGACGCCCACGTCGCCAAACTGCGTAAATCCTACGACATCATCGGTTACGATCCGCGCGGCGTCGGTCAATCGACGCCAAAAATTTCCTGCCAGGTGGCCGAAGGTGACGAACTCCCTGAACCGGACGACAATGACGTGGCCGGCGCGGAGAACCAGACGCGCACCCTGATCGCCGCCTGCATCAAACAGACCGGCGCGGACGTGCTGCAACACATCGGCACTGACGAGGCGGTCAACGATCTGAACGCGATCCGCCATGCGCTGGGCGAACCGGGGCTGACGGCGGTGGCGTACTCTTACGGCACCAAGGTGGCGGCGCTGTATGCCGAACGTTTTCCGAAGAAAACGCGCGCGCTGGTGCTGGACGGGGTGGTGGATCTGGCGGAGGACGATTTCACCCAGCGCCTGAATCAGGAGCGAGGCTTCCAGCAAAGCTTCCTGCGTTTCGCCGCCTATTGCGGAAAAACCGACAGCTGCCAGCTTGGCGGCGGCGCCAATCAGGCGCTTCAGCGTTATCACGCTTTGCTGCGCAAGCTGCATGAGCAGCCGTTCGTCACTGCGGCGGGCTATGAGATCTCCGCCGACGATGTGCTGACGGTGACGCGTTCGCTGCTGTTGTGGCCGGAGCGCTGGCATGAACTGGCCACCGTACTGCGCCAGCTCGATGCCGGCATCGCCGGGCAACAGGTTTCCGATCTGATCGACGAAAGCTATTCTCCGGATGCCGATGATGCCCTGAACGTCATCACCTGCGCCGACGTCGCCAACCCAACGGCCGATCCGCAGCTGTTGCGCAGGCAGCGGCAGGAGATTAATACCGCCGCTTTATATGCCCACTATCTGCCGCTGCACGAGTATCCGCTGGAAATGTGCGATCTGTGGCCGTACCGCGGCAAAGATCGGCCGCACATGCCGGTGGCGTCCGCCGCGCTGCCGCCGCTGCTGTTCGTCGCCCAGCGCTACGATCCAACCACGCCGTACCGCAATGCCCAGGTGATGGCCTCGGCCTTTAAAAGCCCACTGATCACCCGCGAACGCGACGGACATACGTTGGCGCTGAACGGCATCGACAGCTGCGTCGACGAAAGCGTGGTGGAGTATCTGCTGGCGCCGAAAAAGCCGCGCCGCGACAAGGTTTGCCGCTGAGGAGGCCGGGCGTTGGCCCGGCCTGACAGGCAAATCGCGCGTGTTTTAGAATTTCACCTCTTCCGCCAGCGCCAGCGTCACGAACGGCCCCGACAGGGTCTGGTTATGGTGACGGATAATGGCGTCGGCGCCGAGCGCCGCCGTGTCCGAACAGCTATGGGCATCGGCGGCCAACACCAGGTCAAATCCCAACTCCGCGCCGCGCCGACACGCGGTGTCTACGCAGTATTGCGTTTTCATTCCCGAAATCACCAACCGACCGATGCCGGCTTGCTTAAGCCGCTCCGCCAGGCCAGTCCGGTAAAAACAGCTGGGATGGGTTTTATCGATGAACCAGTCGGCTTGCACATCGGTGTCGAGATCGGGGTGAACTTGCCACAGCGGACTGTTTACGGCGATAGGTGAACCTGCCGGGCCGGTGTGGCGAATAAACACCACGAGCGCATTCGCCACGCGTGCGGCGCGTATCAACGCATGGGTCTTTGCCAGAAGGGTTTCGGCGGCGAACGGCGGATCGTCCGGCGAGGCGAACAGGCCGACTTGCATGTCGATAACCAGCAGGGCGCTGCGCGGTGCGGGGATAGTTGGCATAGGTCTTCTCCGTAATGAAATTGCCGGCGGGCACGGAGAAATAAAAAACCCCGGCCATGGCTGGCGGGGCTTGGGGATACGTCGTTAGCTGTTGCGCACCCGTGCAGCCCGCCATTGCGTGGCGGTTGCGGTGGTGGTGGTGAGGGCGTGCGCTATGCGATTCATGCCATTGATAATGCGCGGAGGCGAGGGGAACGTCAAGGGTCGCTCCCCACACTCTCAGCCGGTGAAAATATGCGCTTGCCCCATCACGTTGAGACTGACCTGCGCCCCGGGCCGCAGGCCTTCGCGGCTGACGGTTTTGATCTCGAGCTGCGCGCCGTCGGCGGCCATTTGCAGATTGAGGGTGGAGACGAAGCCGGCGAAATCGATGCCGGTGATCACCGCCTGGCCGCGCTGCGCCGGATCGGACAAACCGATTTGAATCTGCTCCGGACGCAGCATGATGCGCGCCGAGCCGCTGCGTTGGCGATCGTCGACGGCGATGCGCCCCAATGCGCAATCGGCCCAGCCGTGCGCCAGCTCGGCGGTCAGCACCAGCGTTTCGCCAAGGAAGCTGGCGGTCGGCTCATCGACCGGCCGCAGATAGAGATCTTGCGGCGCGCCCACCTGCGCCAGCCGGCCGTTGCGCATCACCGCTACCTGATCGGCGAATGACAGCGCTTCGCTCTGATCGTGGGTGACCAGAATCGACGCCACCTTGGCCTCCGTCAGCAGTTCGGCGACCGCTTTGCGGGTGGCGGCGCGCAGGCCGGTATCCAGCGCCGAAAACGGTTCGTCCAGCAGCATCAGCCGGGGTTGCTGCGACAGGGCACGCGCCAGCGCGACCCGTTGTTGCTGCCCGCCGGACAACTCGTGCGGCCACAGCGCGGCCAGACGGCGATCCAGCGCCACCATCTCCATCAGCGCCTCGATGCGCCGCTGTTTCTCACGCTTGCTGCCTTTAAGGCCAAAACCGATGTTGCCGGCGACGGTAAAGTGCGGGAACAGCGCGCCATCCTGCGGGACGAAGCCGATGCCGCGCAGATGCGCCGGCACCCAGCCGCCGCCGTTGCCCATGGCTTGCCCCTGCAGCAGGATCTGGCCGCCGTCAGGAATTTCAAAGCCGGCGATGATGCGCAGCAGGGTGGTTTTGCCGGAGCCGGAAGGGCCGACGATCGCCGTGCGGCTGCCGGCGGCAACCTGCAGGTCGATGTGTTCCAGCACCCTGATGGCGTTATAAGATTTTTCGATACCGTGCAGTTCGAGCGTGCTCATAGTCCCGCCGTGCGTTTAGATTGAGAATAAAGAAGCCAGGTGAGCGGCAATGACAGCGCCACCATAATCAGCGCATAAGGTGCGGCGGCGACGTAGTCTATCTCGCTGGTCAGCGCCCAAAATCCGGTGGCCAGCGTGCGGGTGCCGTTCGGCGCCAGCAACAGCGTGGCGGTCAGTTCATTGGCGATCGCCAGGAACACCAGCGCCGCGCCCGCCGCGGCACCCGGCGCCGCCAGCCGCAACGTGGTGCTCCACAGCGCCTGCGCCGGCGATTTACCGAGGCTGCGCGCCACGTTTTCCAATTCCACCGGCGCCTGTGCGATGCCGGCGCGCAGGTTGATCAGCGCCCGCGGCATAAACATCAGCAAATACGCCAGCAGCAGGGTGATTTCGGTTTGGTAAATCGGCCGGAAGCTGTGAATGGTGATGGTCACCAGGGCCAGCGCCACCACGATGCCGGGCAGCGAGCTGGTCACGTAGTTACAGCCTTCCAGCACGCGGTACAGCCGGGCCGGATAGCGCACCGACAGCCAGGCCATCGGAATGGCGCACAGCGTGATCAGCAACGCGCCGACGGCGGACAGCGACAGCGTTTGCCACAGCGCAGGCCACAGCTCGGCGTTGCGCCACACCTCGAATCCCCCCAGCCACAGCCAGCGGGCCAGGGTAATGAAAGGCACGCCCAGCGCCAGCGCGGTCAGCGAAATCGGCAGCAGCAGCGCCAGCGCGGCGAGCGGCAGCGAAAGGCGACGCGGCGTTTGGCTGCGGGCGCTGCCGGAACCGACGCGGGCATAGCGCGCGCGGCCGCGGCTGAGAGCCTCAAGCAGCAGTAACCCGAGGCAGCACAGCACCAATACGCCGGCCAGCATGTTGGCCGCCGGACCGTTGAAGGTCGACTGGAACTGATCGAAGATGGCGGTGGTGAAGGTATCGAAACGGATCATGGCGTACAGGCCGTACTCCGCCAGCAGGTGCAGCGCGATCAGCAGCGAACCGCCCCAGACCGCCAGCTTCAGCTGCGGCAACACCACGCGGAAAAACACCGCCGGCGGCCGGGAGCCGAGCGAGGTGGCGACGTCTTCGATACCGGGATCCAGACGGCGCAAGACCGCGGCGGCCGGCAGGTAGATAAACGGAAAATAGGCGAGCACCGAGATGAAAACGCCGGCGCCCAGGCCGTGCATCGACGGCACCAGACTGATCCAGGCATAGCTTTGCACAAAGGCCGGCACCGCCAGCGGCGCGGTCGCCAATACCGCCCAGAGACGGCGGCCCGGCAGCGTGGTGCGTTCGGTCAACCAGGCCAGGGCCACCCCCAGCACGGCGCAGATCGGCAGCGTCAGCACCACCAACAGCAGGGTATTCAACAGCAGTTCCGCCACGCGCGGGCGGAAAACCAGAGCTTTGACCGTTTGCCAGCCGGTTTCAAACGCCACGCCGATAACGAATCCCAGCGGCAGCAGCGCCAGCAACGACAGCAACACGGCGCAGGCCACCACGATCGGCCCCGGCCGCGGGTGACGAGGGATAGCGGAATAACGCCGCGCGGTCTGCGCGGCGTGGGTACTCAGGTTTGACATAACGATCAAAAACTCTCGGTTTGCCGGCGGGCCTTACAGCAGGCCGGCCTCGGTCATCAGTTCGACAACTTTCTTACTGTTCAACTGCGCGGCGTCTACCTTCGGCGCGTCCAGCTCTTTCAGCGGCACCAGTTTCGGGTTGGAGGCCGCACCGACGCCGACGGCGTATTCGAAGGCGTTGTTGGTGCGCAGGATCTCCTGGCCCTGTTTGCCGGTGATCCACTTGATGAACGCCTGTGCCTGCTGCTGATGCTTGCTGGAAGCCAGCACGCCGCCGCCGGAGATGCTGACGAATGCGCCCGGATCCTGATGTTTGAAGTAGTACAGCTTGATGTTTTTGCTGTTCTCGCCGGTTTTAGCGCCGTCGACGAACGGGTAGTAATGATAGATCACGCCGCTGTCGATCTGGCCGGCATTGACCGCTTTCATCACCGTGCTGTTGCCTTTATAGGCGGTAAAGTTGGTTTTCATCGCTTTCAGCCAGTCCAGCGTTGCTTGCTCGCCTTTCAGCGCCAGCAGCGCGCTGACGATCGCCTGGAAATCGGCGCCCGATGGCGAAGCGGCCCAGCGGCCTTTCCATTCCGGCTTGGCCAAATCCAGCAGCGACTTCGGCAACTGCGCATCGGTCAGCTTGGCCGGGTTATAGACGAATACGGTAGAGCGGGCGGCGATGCCGATCCAGCGGCCGTGGCTTGGGCGATATTGCGGCTCTACCTGGGCCAGCGTGGCGGCGTCGAGCGGGGCGAACAGCTTGGCGTTATCCACCAACACCATCGCCGGGGAGTTTTCCGTCAGGAACACGTCGGCAGGCGAGGCGCTGCCTTCCTGCACCAGCTGATTGCCCAGTTCGCTGTCGCCGCCGTTGCGCAGCGTGACTTTGATGCCGGTGTCTTTGGTAAAACCGTCGACCCAGGATTTCACCAGATTTTCGTGCTGGGCGTTGTAAATAACGATGCCTTGGTCGGCGGGAGCCGCCTGAGCGCCGAAGGCCAGCATCATCGAGGAGGCGAGCAGGGCCACGGGGCCGAGGGATGAAATACGCAGCTTCATGCAGTTATCCTTTTTAGCGTTCGAATGAGGAAAACGAATATCGCCTGGCAAGCGCAAGCAGCCCGATTTTAGCCAAGAACATCCATAATGATAGTGAAAACGATTCGTATTAAATTATTTTTGACGATCGCTCACAAAATGAATTGCCCTAAGGATACGTTAAGCTTCGGCTGGAATAATCTGTTTTGATTGTCTGAATAGAATTGGGGCGCGTTACCTCACAGTGAGCGGCCACCTGCCATCGCAGGCAGCCGCCCGTCAGGCTTGCTTCTTGTCACGCCAGCACAAACTCACCGTTGCCAACGCCGAAGAACTGCCCGTTGATGCTGCTCGCCCACTGCGGCGGATGAACCAAAGAGGCCAGCACCCGGCCATTCTCCAGCAGCGTCAGGACGATCGAACCGGGGTTGATGGCCAATTGTAGGGTTAACGGAACGCCGATCAGATTTTCGGCATCGGGTACGGTGCCTTGCAAATAAATCGTCGGGATGTTGATGTTACCGTCTGAGCCAGTGCCGGTGGCCTGGCCGACAAAACGCACCGATGTACCGTTTGATGGGGCATTGGGACCAATATTGGCAGGCTGCGCGGAAATTTGCACGGTCTCCGCATGTGGCGCGCAGCCACACCCACAGCCACAGCCCTGGAAGCTGAAGTAGCCGCAGATATTTTGTTGGCACCCGCATCCACACAAGGATTGCGGATGCACTTGCTGGTTGAACGCCGGTTTCAATTGCGGATGTTGGTTGAGCAGCGCCTGACGGCTCTGCACTTCCGCGTTATAAGCGTCACGTGATTGTTTATTCAATGCGTTAGCCTGTTCAGGCGTAATATCTTGCAGTGAAGGCATATGTAAACCCCTATGATTTTTGCTGAGTTAGTCTGAAATGCATATCACGCTGAATCCGGTTAGCCACCAGACAGGTAATTGCATCTGAATGGAAATAGTTATTGCCGTCGGCAGAAGAACGGTATGGCAACCAAACCGTTACATCCTATCCTTTCGGCACGCGTTTATATATTTGGATTTGTCTTCTGGTAATTATTTCTTATTAAATCATTCGCCAGTTATTGGTTTGATAACCAACGGCGGCCTCGTGTTAGTCTCGAAGCCATTTAAAGGTAGTTAGGTGTCACGGAGATATCAAGTGGGTTTCCTACTGTTATTTTTACATTGAAAAGCAACTTATTTGGCATGTCCATTATTTTGATTTTAACCTTTTTCGTAACCGATTAATTAATATAGGGTAAGTGAGGGTGTTTTTTAATTAATTGATTTTTATGAAGTTAAACTGTAGTTATCTTTTTTTGTGAATATTCTTAATATATTCATTGAGGTAACGGGTAAACGCGGGTTTGCATTTGACTTATATCAGTTCTTTGTCGAATCTGTAATGGTTATTAACCTGTTTCAATATTGACGACTTGTTATCCACTGGCGATCTTTTTCTTCAGTCTTTTCATGTCGTTCTTCAGCGTTTCGCACAGGCATTAATAACACGGGCCGCCAACGCGAATTAAGAATTATATTCACCAAAAAATAGTGAGAGAGGTGTCTATGTCTAATGGACCATTTTATACCAATCCGATCGTGGTTATCGATGTAGCTAATGATTGCGTGCATGTGGAGATGGCGATCGATGGAGGACTATACGAAAACGTATTTCCGTTATCGGTAGCGGCTAATGAACCCTATCCGAAATTGCTGGTGAATCTGGCGATCCAGGCGCAAGCGAGCGGTAAATCATTAATGGTGTGGGGGGAGCCCGGCCCAGAACCGGTTAAAGGCCTGCCGCTGTTTGGTATCACGACCGTGAACATCAAGTAGGGGACGGCAACGCGCATTGTGTTGAAAGCGGGAAGCGCGGTGAGGGATATTCCTTTGATAATGAAAGAAATTCAACACCGCTTTTGGTTATGACTCATAGCGATTAATGATTTAATTTATTCCACTGCCACATTGCATATTGAACGCGATAAAACACTCATCAGGGATATCGACGTGAAATATTCATTCAATGGCAAGAAACTGGCTGGTTTAATCCTCCTGGCTTTAAACGCGACGGCAGCTCAGGCTGCCGACGTACCGGCGGGCGCTAAACTGGCGCCGGTACAGGAATTGGTGCGCGCCAACGGGTATGAACCGGCGACGCTGGATCCGAACCTGGCCGAGAGCAATGTGGAGTTCTACATCTTCAACGATTTGTTCGAAGGTTTGCTGCGCGTCGGGAAAGACGGCGAAGCGATCCCGGCGCTGGCGCAGAAATGGGAGCACCAGGGCAACGTCTGGACTTTCCATCTGCGGCCGCAGGCCAAATGGTCGAACGGCGATCCGGTGACCGCCGACGATTTCGTTTACAGCTGGCGGCGCCTCACCGATCCGAAAACCGCGTCGCCGTACGGCAGCTATCTGGCCTCGGCCTATGTGCTGAATGCGGCGGCGATCAACGCCGGCAGCAAACCGCCGAGCGAGCTGGGCGTTAAAGCGCTGGACGCGCACACCTTGCAGGTGACGCTGTCTGAGCCCAACGCCTACCTGCTCAAACAACTGGTGCATTTTCCGGTTCTGCCGGTCAACCGCAAGGTGGTTGAGCAATACGGCAAAAACTGGACTCAACCGGCGCATTTTGTCGGCAACGGCGCGTTTCGTCTCAGCGAGTGGGTGGTGAACGAAAAAGTGGTGGTGGAACGCAATCCGCTGTATTGGGATAACGCCAACACCGTGCTCAACAAGGTGACCTTCCTGCCGATCCAGGGGTTCCCGGAGGTGGCGCGTTTCCGCGCCGGCGAGGTGGAGTTGGGCTATACCACGCCGCCGGAACTGTATCAGCAGCTGAAAAAAACGCTCGGGGATCAACAGCTGGTGACCTATCCGCTGCTCTCCACCAGCTATTTCGCCTTCAACAACCGCCAGACGCCGTTTAACGACGTGCGGGTGCGCCAGGCGCTGAACCTGGCGCTGGACAAAGAGATCATCGCCGGCAAGGTGCTGGGATACGGCCAGCAGCCGGCCTGGACCTTTACCCCAACGGGGGCGGGCGGCTATCGCCTACAGGCCGGCGCCGCGGCCGGTTTGACGCCGGAACAACGCCACGCCCAGGCGAAAAAGTTGTTGGCGGAGGCCGGTTTCAACGCCGAGAATCCGCTGCGCTTTACCGTGTTGTACAGCAATGACGCCACCATCAAGAAGATCGTCATCGCCGCCGCCGCCATGTGGAAAAAGAACCTCGGGGTGGAGGCCGGCTTGCAAAGCCAGGAGCGCAAAGTGACGCTGGATAATATCAACCGCGGCCAGTACAGCGTAGCCTTTACCCGCTGGCTGGCGGATTACGACGATCCTTCTACCTTCCTGAATGTGTTCCGCGCCGACAGCAGCGAGAACAGCCCCAAATACCGTAACCCGGAATACGATCGCATTCTGCATCAGGCGACGGCGGCGCCGACACCGCAGCAGGTGCAGCAGTATTTCCAGCAGGCCGAGGCGGTGCTGGCCGTCGATACGCCGGTCGCGCCGGTGTACTACGAAGCCAACGCCACGCTCATCAAACCCTACGTCAAGGGGATCGACTTCACCCGACAGGGCGCCCTATACGATAAAAACGTCTACATTCTCGCGCACTGATAAATAAAAAAACGGCTGATTTATATCAGCCGTTTTTATAGATTCGCGTTTAATAAAAATATCCTAAATACTCCATAAACGACGGGCAATCTTTTCTTCCCGCCGGATAAAACAACGCCTATACTGCGCCGGTAGTTTATATGCAGTATCTCGTTTGGCGAGGCTCCTATACAAACACAGGTTACTGATCTGACGACATCGAGAGATGCCCAAGGTTAAGACAGGCTTTATCGGATTAAGGTTCAGCCCAAAGTAACTTCCGAGCAACAATTCGGATACGTTGTATAGTGCTAAAACCTGGACGCGGAGATAGGCAGTCTGCACTCCCTCTGTGGTTACGCCCCTATGCGATTCGCTGTTGAAGTTCACAACAGAAATAGGGACTGACAAAATGATCAAGTCACATCAATACTCTTCTTCTCCGGCGCTGCGCGCGACTGAAACTCTCGATGAAACTTCGGTCGCCGGTTATATGAACGCCGATTTTATTACCGTTCCCGCGACGATGACGGTCACGCATGCCCGGGAATATTTACTTTCACAGCTAAAAACGGACGAAATTCCCACCCGGGTCTTTATTACCGCAGACGATTATCATTTGCGCGGCACGCTGTCGGTGAAAAAACTGCTGCAGTGCGAAGAACAGGATAAAGCGGTCGGCGTAATGATGGATTACAGCTATTTCCAGGTTTCACCCGACGACGATCGCAACGACGTGGCGCATCTGCTGGGCAAAGGCGGTTTGGACGTGGTGCCGGTCGTGGCGAACAACACGCTGGTCGGCGTGCTGGGCGAGCGCGAGATCGCTCGGCTGGTCGAAGATGAAAACACCGAAGACGCGCAGCGTCAGGGCGCGAGCCTGCCGCTGGACAAGCCTTATCTGGAGACCAGCCCGTGGGCGCTGTGGCGCAAACGCTCGGTGTGGCTGCTGATGCTGTTCGTGGCCGAAGCATACACCGGCAACGTGCTGAAAGCGTTTGAAGATCAGCTCGAAGCGGCGATTGCGCTGGCGTTCTTCATCCCGCTGCTGATCGGCACCGGCGGCAACAGCGGTACCCAGATCACCTCGACGCTGGTGCGCGCCATGGCGCTGGGCGAGGTCAGCCTGCGCAATCTGGGCGCGGTGATCCGCAAAGAGGTCACGACCTCGCTGCTGATCGCCGTCACCATTGGTCTGGCGGCCTGGGTGCGCGCCTGGATCATGGGCGTCGGCATGGAGGTGACGCTGGTGGTCAGCCTGTCGCTGGTGGCGATCACCGTATGGAGCGCCATTGTTTCGTCGATCATCCCGATGCTGCTGAAACGGCTCGGTATCGATCCGGCGGTGGTGTCGGCGCCGTTTATCGCCACCTTTATCGACGGCACCGGCCTGATTATCTATTTCAAAATTGCCCAGCACGTCCTGGGAATTTAAACGGGTCCCGCGCTTGAAAGCGCGGGAATGTTGCAAAAAAGAGGAGGACGTTAAAAAAACATGGATACCGACCAACCCCGATATTTAACGCAAGGGGATTTTATCGATAACATTTAACCTGAGGACAAAACAATGGGAAACATGACTATTTTTATGGGATTCCTGGCAATGATCAGCTCACTGGGTCTGTTGGCGGCCTATATGAGCACCAAATGGGATGATTGATGAACGCTAAAGATCCGCCTAGATGCATCCTCCCCGTAACCGCTATTTATTATGGGGAGGATTTAGCGGCGCGCTGAACGCGCGGCCTGATACGGGAGTTGATAATAATGACGATTCTTATTCTGGGATTGCTCTACGCCATTTTAATGATTTCGGTGGGGGTGAATGAGATTTATTTTTATTCCACCGGAAAATCCAATTTTCTTACTAGCCTCATGCTGACTTTCTCTGGCAGTATGCTGCTGATCGCCTTTGTCTGGCAATTATCCTCTAAAGTAAAAAAATAAATCACCGTCCGAATGTGAGCAGCATAATGCAAAATGAAAAACAGGCCGTGGCCAGAAACTCGATGATCGCCAGCGGGTTACTGGCCACGGGCAAATTCGTCGCCGGCATTTTTACCGGCAGTATTGGCCTGATATCCGAAGGGATCCACTCTTTCACCGATTTTATCGCCACCAGCATCACCTGGCTGGCGGTGCGCATCAGCGATAAACCCGCCGATGACGATCACCACTTCGGCCACGGCAAGGTGGAAAACCTGGCGGCGCTGTTCGAGGTGTTGCTGTTGCTCGGCGCCGCCGGTTGGATCGTCTACGAGGCGGGCGGCAGCCTGCTTGGACAACCGCATGAGATAGTCGCGGCGCCGGCGGTGATCGCGGTGCTGCTGATTTCCATCTGCGTCGATTTTTTCCGCGTGCGGGCGCTCAGCCGCGTCGCCAAGGCGACCGACAGCGCGGCGCTGGAGGCGGATGCGCTGCATTTCTTCTCCGACATGCTTTCGTCCGGCGTGGTGCTGCTGGGCATGATGTTTGTGCTGCTGGGCTTTGGCCGTGCGGACGCCATCGCCGCGCTGATCGTCGCCGGTTTTATCTTTGTCGCGGCAATCAAACTGGGTAAACGTTCCTTCGACTCGCTGATGGATGCCGCGCCCGCCGGGGCCACCGAGGCGATTCGCGCCACGCTGGACAGCTTCCCGGCGGTGCTGGCCTGCGACAGCGTGCGTATTCGCAACGCCGGCGCCGTACTGTTTGTCGAGATCACGGTGGCGGTGTGCCGCACCTTGCCGCTGGAGCGCATCGATGCGTTGAAGCGAGAAATCGTCGAACGGCTGCGGCAGCAGTATGCCAAGGCGGAGTTTACCGTCATCGCGGTGCCGCAGACCCGCAGCGACGAAGACATGGCGACGCGCATTCGGGCGATCGCCGCCAATCACGGCGCGCAGGTGCAGAACGTCACTTTGCAGCAGTTGCCGACGCACATGGCGATCGGCATGGATCTGGCGGTGCCGGCCAACGCCAGCGTGGCGCAGGCGCATGATATCGCCACGGAGATAGAAGGGATCCTGCGTCAGGCGATCGGCGAGGACACCGAGATAGAGACCCATCTGGAGCCGCAGACGCCGCACTGGCTGGCCAGCGAGGATGTTTCCGCCGCCGAGCTGGCCGATATCCGGCTGATTTTGCAGTCGGCGCTGGAGCAGGGGGATAAGGTGCAAGACGTGCACAACATCCGGGCGCGCAGAACCGACGGTGGCATCATCGTCAACTTCCACTGCCGGGTGTCGCCGGCGGTAACCATCGCCGCCGCGCACGATGCGGTCGATCGGGTCGAGCGGCGGCTGCGCGCACTTTATCCGGCCATCTCACGCGCGATAGGGCACGTCGAGCCGATCAAGCCCGGCGTTTGAATCAGCTCGGCCAATTGCGGATAGAGCGCCGCGTTGGCCAGCAGCAGCGGGTTGCCGCGTCGCAGCCCGTTGTGGTGCATAAAGTCATTCGCCACGCCGCCGGCTTCGCGCGTCAGCACCAGCCCAGGCAGGCTGTCCCAGGCATTCATGTGCGGTTCGTAATAGCCCAGCAGCCGACCGGCGGCCACCTGGGCGGTCATCAACGCGCCGGAGCCGCTGCGCACGAACATGCCGCCCGCCTGCAGCAGGCGACAGAGAAAACCGCTGAATTCCGCCGCCGAGGCGCGAGGTGATATCCCGACGCCCATCACGCCATCCGCGACGCTGCGCCCGGCATGCACGCCGATCGGTTCCCCGTTGAGGAAAGCGCCTTGGCCGCGGCAGGCGCGGAACATCTCGCGGTGATTGGGATCGTAAACCACGCCGATCGTCGGCTCACCGTCGATCACCACGCTTATCGCGATACACCAGGTATGCAGCCCGTTCAGGAAGCAGGCGGTGCCGTCGATCGGATCGACGACCCAAAGGCAGGCTGCGCTATCGTTGGTGCCGCCGCTCTCTTCGCCGAGAAACCCATCCAGGGGAAAGCGCCGGTTAATCATGCGGCGAATCAGCGCCTCGACGCGGCGGTCGGCCTCGCTGACCACGTCCTGCAGGCCCTGTTTAAACTCGACGGCCAGACTTTGCCGGCGTTGGTAAAAGCTGAAGGCGAGATCGGCGGCAGCGCGGGCGATCTCACGCGCGAAGCGGTAGCGCGCCTCGATGTCCCGTGGGGAAAGTGAAGTCATGGCAGGCTCGATAGCAAAGAACGAATCGGTTTACCCTGCCATAAAAGGATGAAAGTAATGTGTCGCTCAGGGCGGCGGGGATGAAAAGCGCAGCTGCATTATGGCGTCGGGGGCCGAAAGTGGTTGAGTCATGACCCCGGCCGGTACTACCGTCCGCCAAAATGCCAGCCCACGCGGATTATCCTGGCTGACCGACAGCGACCAACCGCCAGGATGCTGCGCGAACAAGGCGCGGGCAGCCCGTTGCCCCATCCCGTTGCGTCGCCATTCGGGCTTGATGTAGAACTCCGCCATTTCGACGGTGGCGCTATCGATACGCCTGACCAACGCGAACCCGGCGGTTTGCCGATCGCTCAACATCAAATAAGGGTAGCGGCCGGCCTCGCGCCAGTAGAGCGGCAAATAGGGGTAATCGCCATCGACGCCCAGCTCGCGAAGGCAATCGGACAGCATGGCCGCCAGCAGCGGCCGCTGCGCGAGTGAGGCCTGCTCAAGGGAAAATGCCATGTCGCACTCCGTCAAAAAACAGGCCGCCGGATGGCGGCCTGTCAAGGTTAGCCCAGATGCAACCGGGCGGTGATGTCGGCAATCTCGCGGCGCCAACGCGCCTGAAGCTCCGGTTTTTGATGCTTCGGTTTACGCGCAAGGTCGGCCTCCAGTTTGCTTTCGAGGGCAAACAGGGCGGTCAGCAACGCCTCTTCGCCTTCCAACTGCGGGTTTGCCGTCGGGGCGTCTGCGTTGGCCTCGTGCGCCGTCGGCAGCGCCGGCGTTTCGCCCGCCAGACGCTGGTACACCGGCGCCAGATCGTGCCACTCCTCCAGTTTTTGTTGGTCTATCAGCCAAAAGCGGTTGCAGCTCTGTTCGATCAACATCCGATCGTGGGTGACCAGCATGACGGCGCCGGGGAACTGACACAGCGTTTCCGCCAGCTCCTCTTTGCCCGCCATATCCAGGTGGTTGGTGGGCTCGTCCAGCAGCAGCAACGAATGGTTAGCCAGCGTCAGGCCGACAAACAGCAGCCGTGAACGCTCGCCGCCGCTCAACGAACGGATCTGCTGATGGTGGCGCAGGTAAGGGAACCCGGCGCCGATCAGCGCCATTTTCCGCTGTTCCTCGGTCAGCGGCGCAAACTGCGCCAGCGCTTCGCTCAACGTGTCTTCATCGCGCAGCTGTTGCAGGCTCTGATCGTAATAGCCGATACGCACGCGCGGATGGAACAGCGCCGGGCGCTGCGTTTGTTGCTGATACTCGCGCCACAGCAGGCGCAACAGCGACGATTTTCCGCAGCCGTTGCGCCCGACGATGGCGATGCGATCGCCGCTTTTCACGCGCAGATGTTCCAGGCTGAACAGCACCGGCGCATCCGGTGCCGGGCGCACCGCCCAGTGCGGCAACGCCAGCAGGCGATCGGCGTCCAGCGCTTCTCCCTGCAGCCGCAGCCGCCATGGACTGCCGGCGGTCAGGGTGGTCTGTTCTTCCTTCAACCGATCGACGCGCTTCTCCATTTGCTTGGCCTTGCGCGCCAGATCTTCGTTGTCGTAGACCTTGCCCCAGGTCGCCAGGCGCTTGGCGCTTTTTTCCACCCGGTCGATTTCCTTTTGCTCGGCGTGGCGCCGCTGTTCGTCCGCGGCGTCCTGTTCCGCCAGCGCGGTGCGCGCCGCAGAGCAGGGCAAACGGAAGAACTGCAGCGTTTTGTCGCGCAGGATCCAGGTGCAGTTGGTTACCTGGTCGAGCAGGTAGCGATCGTGCGACACCAGCACGAAGCTGCCGGTCCAGTTACGCAAGAACTGTTCCAGCCACAGCAGCGTGGGCAGGTCCAGGTGGTTGCTGGGTTCGTCGAGCAGCAGCAGATCGGGCTGGCGGATCAGCGCGCGCGCCAACAGCAGCCGCGTATGCTGGCCGCCGCTGAGGGTGCCGGCGGTCAGCATCCAGCTCGCCGGTTCAAACCCCAGCTCGGCCAGTAACGCTTCGCAGCGCCAGCGTTCGCTGAGGTGTTGGCCCGCAGGCAGCCGCGCCAGAACCGCATCCAGCAGGGTGCTGGTGTGCAGTTCCGGCGGCAGGTGCTGCTCGATGCGCGCCATCAGACATTGATGTGACAATGTCACCGTTCCGGTGTGCGCAGGCAGGTCGCCGCTGAGAATTTGCAGCAGGGTGCTTTTGCCGCAGCCGTTATCGCCGATCAAACCGATGCGGTCGCCTTTTTTCAGGCTGAAGGAAATCTCGCTCAGCAGGACGCCGAACGCGTTGTCGTAACCGACAGATTGTGCAGACAGTAATGTGCTCATTGCTTACTCAAGAGTTACAGGCATAACAATGCCTATCGTCAAACATTGCTGACGATAACCCGGTAAGCCGGAGGGAAGATCCTGGATTTTAGTAAGCTTCGCTCAAGCTGGGTTATCGCAGCGCGATACCGGTAATGCTTGAGCGGCGACGATTACCAAAGAAGTGTGAGTGAAAAACCAATTCACACGTCAGCATAGTAAGTCTCCTTTTATTGGTTGCAGGTTAATCGGTGGCTGGATTATAGAGCGCTTCATGCCGTATCGCCAGTGTAAAAGCGCCCGAATAATCAGCAAGCTAAGGCGAGCGCGGGCGCGTGGCACACAATGGGAATAATTACTGTATTTCGGCCGACATTAAGCAGCTATTATAATTAGCGTTTATGGTTAAGCGACGGTTCATCCGCCGCCTGTTCGTCTGTCTATCAGATAATGATGCTGAGCACTGAATTTATGTTAAAGCCTCGCCCGTTCCTGCTGTTGTTATTATTGCTGTTGGGTATGCAACTGACGCCGTTCGCCGCCGTCGCCGCCACCCAGGATGATCCCGCCGCCGAAAGCGCGCCCGATCCCGCTACGCAGTTGAAAGCCGCGCAAAAGCAGTTGGACAGCATGAAGCAGCTGGTTTCCAAAGCGACGACCGACACCCAGCTCAGCAAGCTGCGGTTGGCGACGGACGATCTGGTCGCCAGCATGGATAAATTGTCCGCCGATCTGCAGCCGGTGCAGGAAAAACTGCAGGCGCAGCTGGACGTGCTGGGGCCGGCCCCGGCGGCCGGCGCGCTGCCGGAAACTCCCGCCGTCGCCCAGCAGCGCAATGCGCTGAACAGCAGCAAGAAGCAGTTGGACGATGCGGTAAAACGCGCGCAGGCCATCAAGACCAGCGCCTTCGACCTTGGCCAGCAGATCAGCGATCTGCGTCGGGTGGCGTTCAAAACCCAGCTGGCGCTGAACACCGGCAGCATTTTGGGCGTCAAATTCTGGACGCCGGTCGTGCAGCCGTCAGCGGATGACGTGCAGCGGCTGGACCAGTTCAACGCCGAGATGAAAGCGGCCTGGGACGCCAGTTGGCAGGACGAATGGCGGTACGGCACGCTGGCGTTGCTGGCGCTGGCGGTGATCGTCTGGTCCTGGGGGCGCTATTTGTCCGAGCGTTTCCTCGCCTGGGTCAGCATTCGTTTCCTGCCGGACGGGCGCTTGCGCCGCAGCTTTATGGCGATCATCACCGTGGCAGTGACGGTGATCACCACCTCGATTGCGCTGAACCTGCTGTATTACGTCTTTATCCGCGTGCAGCCGCTGCCGGTGATGCTGGAAGACTTCGCCGAAGGCTTTAACCGTCTGGGGATTTTCTGCGCGCTGATCGCCGGGCTGGGGCGTGCGGCGCTGTCGCTGAATCGTCCGTCGTGGCGTTTGGCTTCGCTGGACAATGAAGTGGCCGCCGGGCTGCGTTACTTCTCGCCGCTGCTGGCCGGTCTGGCGCTGGCGTTCGGCACCGTGGAGCTGATCAACAACGTCGTCAGCGCCTCATTGGCCACCACCATCTTCGGCAACGGCCTGGTGGCGGGGTTGATCGGCATGGTGCTGCTGGCGGCGCCGCTGCGCGGCCAGCGCATTCGTCGCCGTCTGGAGCAGCAGGGCGCGCACCTGGAAAAACGCACGCTGGTCGGCGGGCTGGTGCATATCGTCACCCTGGTGTGTTCGGTGGTGATCCTGCTTTCACTGCTCGTGGGCTATATCGCTTTTGCCCGCTTCCTGACCTACCAGCTCATCTGGGTGGTGCTGGTGCTGATGGCGTTCTACTTCATGGTGCTGTTCGCCACTGACCTGTGCGCCGCACTGTTTTCGCCGCAGACCGTCAGCGGCAAGATGCTGAAGAAAACGCTCAGCTTCAAGGATCGCCATCTGGAGCAGGTGGCGATCATCACCACCGCGCTGGCCAAATGTTCGCTGTTGCTGTTGATGATCGTCGCGTTGTTCAACGGCTCGTTCGGCAGCACCACGCCGGGCTCGCTGATGGAGAAAATCGTCTCGATCCTGACCGGCGAAGGCTTGCAGCGTTTCAACATCGTGCCAGGCAACCTGCTCAACGCCGTGATCTGCCTGGCGATCGGCATCTACATCCTGCGCGCGGTGCGGCGCTGGCTGGGCTCTGAGCTGCTGCCGAAGACCATTTCGGACGTCGGCATCCGCGCCTCGCTGGTGACGCTGTTCAGCAATATCGGCTATGTGCTGGTCATTCTGATCACCCTGGCGGCGCTGGGCATCCAGTGGAGCAACCTGGCGTGGATCGTCAGCGCCCTGTCGGTCGGTATCGGTTTCGGTTTGCAGGAGATTGTGAAGAACTTTATTTCCGGCCTGATCCTGCTGACCGAACGCCCGGTGAAGGTCGGGGATATGATCGGCATCGGCGGCGTGGAAGGCGACGTGCGGCGCATCAACGTACGCGCCACCGAAATTCAGCTCAGCGACCGCTCCACCATGATCGTACCGAACTCGCAGCTGATCTCACAGAACGTACGTAACGCCACCATGGGCAACGCGCAAGGCGTGGTGACCATTGCGCTGACGTTCCCGACCTCGATCGATCCGGAGCAGGTGCGCAATATCCTGCTGAGCGCTTATAACGAGTACGAAACCATTCTGGAGACGCCGGCACCTTACGTGCGCTTCAGCCAGTTGGGGCCGGACGGCATTATCCTGAGCGTGACTGGCTATGTGCCGAGCCCGCGCATGGTCGGCGCCACCAAAAGTGAACTGCTGTTTAACATCCTCAAGCTGTTGCGCGCTCAGGAAGTGAGCCTGTCCAGCCCGCAGGAGGTGGTGTTCATGAAGCAGCAGGCGACACGATATCAGGCTAACGAAGAGGAACACTCTTCCTAGTTCTGCCATGAGGCGGCGGGTCGTTCATCAACGGCCCGCCGAACGCGGCTAGTACATCGACGGCTCCACGGACTGCGAACAGTCGCTGTTGGCGCCGGAGTTGCTGCAGGTGTAGGGCTCATTCGGCGACGCCGGCGGCGCATTCGACGGGCCGCCGCCGCCGCCGATACAGCCGCTCAGCAACAACGTCAAAAGCACCAGCGTTATCTTTTTCATCTCTCCGTCCTCCATTGCGATTCCTCCTTTAAGTATATGTCGGGAAAGCGAACGCTACCGCCCGCCAGTGCGATCTATACTCCTTGGATGCCGTTTCGCCGCACCGCGCCGGCGAACGAGGGGGGAAAGATGCACATCGACGACGATTTGACGCGCTTTGCCGCGTTAGGGGCGCCGCCCTTACCGCCGGGAGCCCGGCAGGGTTATATAGACCACGACGGCGCGCGTATTTGGTATGCCGCCTATGGCGACGGACCGGCGGTGATCCTGTTGCACGGCGGCCTGGGCCACAGCGGCAACTGGGGGTATCAGCTGCCGGCATTGCGGGCCGCCGGGTACGGGGTGTTGCTCATCGATAGCCGCGGGCACGGGCGCAGCACGCGCGACGCCCGGCCGTATCGTTACGATCGGATGGCCGATGATCTGTTGGCGGTGATGGCGGCGCTGCAAATACCCCACGCCGCGCTGGCGGGCTGGAGCGACGGCGCTTGCGTCGCGCTCATCGCCGCCCATCAGGCGCCCGGGCAGGTGGACGGCGTTTTTTTCTTCGGCTGCAATATGGACGCCAGCGGCGTTAAACCGTTGGCGCCCAGCCCGATCGTCGAGCGCTGTTTTGCGCGCCATGCGCAGGACTATGCCGCCTTGTCGCCGACGCCGGACGATTTCGAGGCGTTCGTCGCCGCCGTGAGCCTGATGATGAGCAGCCAGCCGGACTACCGCGCACAGGATTTGGCGGCCATTCGCGTGCCGGTGACGATCGTTCACAGCGAACACGATGAATTTATCCGCGCCGAACATGCCGCCTATCTTAGCCGCAGCATTCCCGGCGCCCGTTTGACGACGCTGCCGGGCGTCAGCCATTTCGCGCCGCTGCAGCGGCCCGCGCTGTTCAACCGCGCGTTGCTGGATTTTCTCGCCGATGTGATGTGCCGCGGCCGGCGCAAAGAAAACGGGCGCCAAACGGCGCCCAAGGCATGACAGGTTAGAAATCGACCGTCGCCTGCAGGCTCAGGCTGCGCGGTTCACCCTCAATCACGCGTAAATTACCGGCGCTGGAGGCATAGTACTCGCGGTTGAACAGGTTTTTCACATTCAGTTTCAGCTGGGTATGTTTCCCAAGCAGCTTGCTGTCCCAGGCGACAAAGGCATCCGCCACGGTATAGGCCGGCATGGTGAAACTGTTCTCCGGATCGCCGGCTCGGCGGCCGACGTAGCGCGCGCCGCCGCCAATGCGCACCTCGCCGGGCACCACCGGCAATGTCATGCGGCGGCTGAGGTACAGGCCGCCCATGTTGGTTGGGGCGTTGACCAGCCGATTGCCGACGTTGTCCGGGTTGAGGTTGTCTTCGACAATTTCGGTCTTGTCGTAGCTGTAGTTGGCGGTGAGATCCCAGTTGCGCGCCACTTCCCCGTTCAACTCCAGTTCGACGCCGGTGGAGCGCGCTTTGGGGATACTGCGGGTCACGCCGTTGATAAAGATCGACATGTTGCTTTCATCAATGCGATAGAGCGCCAGCGTGGCGTCAAACGCCGGGGTGATCTGCCATTTTCCGCCCACCTCATAGGTGGTGCCGGTTTCCGGCGTGGCGACGTTGCCATTGTCGTCGATGGCGGTGGACGGCGTGAACGAACGGCTGTAATTGCCGTACAGCGACAGGCTCGGCGTCAGCTTATACACCAACCCCGCCTGCGGCAAAAACTGGTCGTCTTTGTCATTGAGCGTATTTTTTGGTTTCTGGAAACCGTTGCTGTTGTTCTGGTAATACGACTGATAGCGCGCGCCCAGCACCGCGATCCATTGATCGGTAAGATGAATGCTGTCTTTGGCGTACAGCGAACGGCTGAACAGCGTGGCGCGCAGGTTGCTTGACGCGTCGCTGTAGGTGGTGCTGTCGGTGATCGGCGTTTCGGCATACACCGGGTCGTACATGTTGAAGGTCTTCGAGACCTTGCCGCGGTAGGAATAGGCCTTGTAGGTCTGATTTTTCTCGTAGTCCACGCCCAGCAGCAGATCGTGCTGCATGCCGAACAGCTGGGGCGAACCGGTCAGATCCCAGGAGTAATAGTGGGTTTGATGATTGAAACCGCGGTTGGCGTCGGCGCGGCGCGAGACGATGCCGGTCGTGGTGTCGACCGCGGTGGCGCGCACTTCGTTGCTGTCGTAACGGCGTTGCAGCCAGGCGTAGTTGAACCGGGTCGTCCAGATCGGATCGAGCGCGTACTCATAATGGGCGTTCAGACGTTTGTTCTTGCCCCAGGCATGGTTCGCGTAGTCATCCAAGCGGCGGTTATAGGGCACATCGACCGGTTTGCCGTCGATAAATGCGGTGCCGCGATCGTAAGGAATGTCGTACTTGTATTCGCTGTAGGCGATGTTAAAGGAAGCCTGGTCGCCGAACCAACTGAGCGAGGGGGCGATCAGCGTGTGTTCGTCGCTGCCGAAATTGCGCCAGTAATCTGCGTGCTGGCGTTCGGCGATCAGGCGAAAGGCGAAGCCGCCGCCCAGCGGGCCGGTCACATCGACGCTGCCGCTGCCGCCGCCAAAACTGTTGGTGGCGCCGCTGATGCGGGTGTTCCAGTCATACTGCGGTTTTTTGCTGATCAGATTGATGACGCCGCCGGGGCTGAGGATGCCATACAGCAGCGACGCGGAACCTTTCAGGACCTCGACGCGATCGGTGGTGGCGTCCATGCTCAGCCCTTGGTTGCTGCGCACGCCGTCGATGAAGACCGAGCCGTCGGAGTTAACCCCGAACCCGCGTTTGACGAAGCCATCCTCGGTGCCGCCGAGCGTGTTGCCCTGGGTGACGCCGCTGACGAATTTCATCGCGTCATTGACGCTTTTGACCTGGAAGTCGTCAATCACCTGTGAGGTGACGACGCTGACCGATTGCGGCAGTTCACCGATTGGCGTGGCGGTTTTGCTGCCGGTTGAGGCGGTATCGGCGCTATAGCTGCCGGCAGGCAGGGCGGTGGCGGTCACCGTGATGGCGTCTTCCTTTTTTGCGTCGGGCGCGGCGGCGATCGTCAGGGCGGGAAACAGGCCGGCGATCAGGGGCAGCGTGCGGAAAACGTGATTTTTTTTGTTTTTGTTGGGGCGGCGAAGAACTGACTGGTGCATATCATTCCATGGTAAATAATAAATAATAACGATTATCATTATAATTATCGTTTAATGGGTTTGGATAGAGGGCAAAGGAGAGATCCGCGCATTGCCCGATTTTATTTTGTCATCAAGGAAAAAGACGGCGGTTTTACCGGTAAAGATCCGACGAATTGACCATAATGATCAAGACGGCCGGGATGCCTTGGCAGTTTCTGCGCCAGATAGGCGAGTGTCGTCAATATATTGATACACAAATATATTTTTCCTTGATGAATAAACAGGTGTCCGGACCGGCAAAACTGGCAATAATAGGCGGGTCGGCCGTTTATCTTCTCCTCATCGTCGACGGTTGTGACACGCAAAGACTGTCACCTTACGCTAGCGGAAGTCTCTGGATCCAAGATGCAAACCACCTCGTTGTCCGATACCCGGAAAATCTGGCCCGCGCTCAGCATTTTTTTGCTGGTGTTCGCGCTGTGTCTGCTGGGCATCGTGAGTCGTCCCGGCAGCTTTCTGGCGATATTCTGGCCGGTGAACGCCGTACTGCTGGCCGTTTTGGTGCGTCGGCCACAGTGGGCTACGCGGGCCGGCTGGGGCATGGCGGTGCTGGGCTATCTGGCGGCGGATCTGTTGACCGGCAGTTCGCTGCAAAAGACGCTGCTGCTGAACGTCGCCAATCTGACCGGCGTCGTGGTGGGGTATCTGTTGTTCATGCGGCTGTCGCCGCCGGCGCGCATGTTGCAACGCGGCACGTCCAGCATGTACCTGTTCGGCATCTGCCTGGCCGCCGCCGCCGCGACCGGCGCGGTGGGCGCCGTAACTTCGCAGTGGCTGTTCGGCAGACCCTATCTGACCTCGCTGGCGCTGTGGTTCTCGTCCGAGTTCACCAATTACGTCACGCTGATGCCGTTTATTCTGGCGTTTCCCGGCGATTGGCGACGTCGCCTTGCGGCGGCCGGCGCCATGTTCACCCAGCGCAGCCAATGGCCGCGGGCGGGGCGAAAACTCACGGTGTTGGCGCTGCTGTTGCTGGCGGCGGTCTGCAGCGTGCTGATCGGCGGCCCCGGCGCGGTGATCTTCCCGATGCCGGTGCTGCTGTGGCTGGCGATGTCCTTTTCGTTGTTCAGCACCATGATCGCGGTGCTGGTTTACGTGCTGTGGTGCCATCTGGCGATCGATTTCGGGTTGCTTAGCACCACGCTCGACATGAAGGTGCTGCAGAACGCGGTATCCATGCGCCTGGGCATCGCGCTGCTGGCGTTGGGGCCGATCGCCGTCGCCAGCATGAACTATGCGCGCAACGCGTTGTTACGCACGCTGGAGCACGTGGCGAATCACGATGCGTTGACGCACGTGCTGACGCGCAATGCGTTTATGCAACGCGGCGAACGGTTGATAGACCAAAAGGGCGAGCTGGTGTGCGTCATGATGCTCGATATCGACTATTTCAAATCGATTAATGACCGGTTCGGCCATGCCGGCGGCGATCAGGCGCTGATGGCCTTTACCCGCGCGATCGCCGCCGATCTGAGCGTCGGTGACCTGTTCGGCCGCATGGGGGGCGAAGAGTTCGCCATCGTTTCGACGCTCGGCCAGCCGCAGCAGGGATGGCAATTGGCCGAACGCCTGCGGCAACGCATCGAAACGGAGTCTATCCTCATGCCGGCCGGGCATCCGCTGCAGATCACCGTCAGCATCGGCATGGTGACCTGCCCGGGCGGTTCCGGCCAAAGCCTGGCGGATCTGCTGAAGCTGGCGGATCTGGCGGTGTACAAAGCGAAAAACGCCGGCCGCAACCGGGTCGCCACACCGGAATCGTCTCCGCCGGCCTGTCACGGCCGCTGAACTTCCGATCCGCGCTGCGTGCCTGCGGTCTAAACTGGTAAGGGACGCGGGCATTTCCGCCTGCGCCGAACCGACTGTCCTTAATCAGACAAGAGGATGCCAGAATGAAATACGTAGACGGGTTTGTGGTGGCGGTGCCGGCCGCCAATAAGGAGGCTTATCACCGGTTGGCGGCGGCGGCAGCGCCGCTGTTCAAAGAGTTTGGCGCCACGCGCATCGTGGAGTGCTGGGGCGATGACGTGCCCGATGGCAAGCTCACCGACTTTCGCGGCGCGGTGAAAGCCCAGGAAGACGAAGTGGTGGTGTTCAGCTGGATAGAGTACCCCTCCAAAGCGGTGCGCGACGCCGCCAATGAGAAAATGATGAACGATCCGCGCATGAAAGCGCTGGGCGAGATGCCGTTCGACGGCAAACGCATGATCTTCGGCGGTTTCGCGCCGATCCTCGATGCGTAAAGGAGGCGCAGATGGCCAGAATTACGCAACATCTGTGGTTTGAAAAAGACATGGAAGCGGCGCTGAATTGCTACGTCGCGCTGATCCCCGGTTCGTCCGTGAACTGGTTTTCCGATCTGCCGGCGGATACGCCGAGCGGCCCGGCCGGCAGCGTGAAGCTGGCCTCCTTCACTCTGGGTGACCAGCGCTATGCGGCGATCGAGGCCGGGCCGTTGGATCCGTTCAATCACAGCTTTTCCGTGATGGTGGAATGCGACGATCAGGCGGAGGTTGACCGGCTGTGGGATGCGTTGAGCGAGGGCGGCGAGGCGGAGCAGTGCGGCTGGCTGCGCGATCGCTGGGGGCTGTGCTGGCAGATCGTGCCGCGGCGCCTGACCGAGCTGATGAACGACCCCGACGCCGCCCGCGTGCGGCGGGTAACGGAAGCGATGCTGCTGATGGGCAAAATCGACATCGCCGGGTTGGAAGCGGCGGCGCGCGAGTAGCGCAACGCTCACAGAGGGAGAGAACGGATGCACCGAGAGCGGCACAGTATTGAACGCATCGGCTGGCTGCGGGCGGCGGTGCTCGGCGCCAACGACGGCATCGTCTCAACGGCCAGCCTGCTGCTGGGCGTCGCGGCGGCCAACGCCTCGCATTCCGCGCTGATGATCGCCGGCGTCGCCGGGTGGGTGGCCGGCGCGATGTCGATGGCCACCGGCGAGTATGTGTCGGTCTCGTCGCAGGCGGATACCGAAAAGGCCGCGCTGGCGGAAGAGCAGGCGGAGCTGCTTGAAGACTACCCGGGGGAGTTTCGCGAACTGACGTCAATCTACGTGCATCGCGGTCTGGATCCGGCGCTGGCCCGGCAGGTGGCGGAAAAGCTGATGGCGCATGATGCGCTGGAGGCGCACGCGCGCGACGAACTGGGTATTTCCTCCGCCACCCGCGCCCGGCCGCTGCAGGCTGCGTTGGCGTCGGCCCTGAGTTTCTCCCTCGGCTCGCTGTTGCCGCTGCTGGTGGCGATGTGGGTACCGGTCGCCTGGACGCGGCCGGCGCTGGTGGCGTCGGCGCTGATTTCCCTCGGCGTTCTCGGCGGCATCGCCGCGAAAACCGGCGGGGCGCCGATCTTGCCGGGCGTGGCGCGCATCCTCATCTGGAGCGCACTGGCGATGGCGGTTTCTTCCGGCGTCGGCCTGCTGTTTGGCGTGACGGCCGGCTAACGTCGCGCTTGCATCAATCTAGTGCACCTCAAGCTCAGAATTTATCATTTGTCAGCCGCCGGCGTTCGCGGCAAGGTGACGGCAACGCCAACATCAGTCAGGGACACTTATGCAGAAATCACAGATCCTATCGTGGGTCGCCCAGCATCCGCTGTTGCAACGCATGGTCGCGCTAGAGCCGATCACCTGGTTCAATCCGCGCGCGACAACGCTGGCCGCAGGGTTGCCCCACGTCGGGTTGACCGCCGCCGACGTCGCCGGCGCGGAGCAGCGCCTGGCGCGTTTCGCGCCTTATCTTGCCGCGGCCTTCCCGGAAACCCAACCGACAAAGGGGATCATCGAATCCGAGCTGGTGGCGATCCCGGCCATGCAGCTCGCGTTGGATCGGCGCTATGGGCAGACGTTGGGCGGGCGCCTGCTGTTGAAAAAGGACAGCCATCTGCCGATTTCCGGCTCAATCAAGGCACGCGGCGGCATCTATGAGGTGCTGACGCACGCGGAAAAGCTGGCGCTGGAGGCGGGGCTGCTGCACACCGGCGACGACTACGCCCGGCTGTTTTCCGACGAGTTCCGTCAATTCTTCAGCCAGTACCGCATCGCCGTCGGATCGACCGGCAATCTGGGATTATCCATCGGCATCATCAGCGCCCGGTTGGGGTTTGACGTCAGCGTGCACATGTCGGCGGACGCGCGGGCGTGGAAAAAACAGAAGCTGCGCGACAATGGCGTGACGGTGGTGGAATACGCCGACGATTACGGCGTGGCGGTCGAACAAGGGCGCAAACAGGCGGCGGACGATCCGAGTTGCTTCTTTATCGATGATGAAAACTCGCAAACCCTGTTCCTCGGCTACGCGGTGGCTGGCGGCCGCCTGAAGCGGCAGTTTGCCGAACAGGGTATCGTGGTGGACGCGCAGCATCCGCTGTTCGTTTATCTGCCGTGCGGCGTCGGCGGCGGGCCGGGCGGAGTCGCCTTTGGCCTCAAGCTGGCGTTCGGCGATCATGTTCACTGCATTTTCGCCGAACCGACCCATTCCCCTTGCATGCTGCTCGGCGTCTACAGCGGGTTGCATGACGGCATTGCGGTGCAAGATCTCGGCATCGACAACCGCACGGCGGCGGACGGACTGGCGGTGGGGCGCGCCTCCGGCTTTGTCGGCCGGGCGATGGAGCGCCTGCTGAGCGCGTTTTACACCCTGAGCGACGAAGAGATGTTCGCGTTGCTCGGGTTGTTGGACAGACACGAGCATATCCAGCTGGAACCCTCCGCCCTGGCCGGCATGCCCGGGCCGTGGCGCGTTGCCGCTCACGCGCGGCAGCTCAGCGAGCAGGGCGTGAGCGCGGAGAGCCTGGCCCAGGCGACGCATCTGGTATGGGCGACCGGCGGCGGCATGGTGCCGACGGCGGAAATGGCGAAATACCTCGCGGCCGCGCAAACGGCGCCGTGAGCCAATAGCGCCGAGGCTTGCGCTCGTTTCCTGTTTTTAGGCGGCGAGCGCGGTTTGACAGGCGCCGGTTCCCTCCGGCCCAGGGTCAACGTCAGACCGGGCGCTCATGATGTTTTTAAAATGTTAACAAAATCACAACTCCCCATGCCGCAGTCACGGCTTAAATCTCCATATCCAATTAATAGTAAATAAAATTATTTTATTTACCGCTTTCTGATGTTCGTTTATCGCACGCTTATTTTTTTAACAATATTGAAGCATTCGCCGTGGGGTGGTTTGATTTGATTGTCGATTAACGAACTATATTCCGATAATCGCACAAATTAACCCTCTCGCCGGCTCGCAGCCGGCTGTTCCGTGCGGCGAGGTTTGCCGCACTCTCTGAGGAGCAAGCCATGCCGCATGATAACAACGTAGAAATTCGAGGGTTTATCGATAACCAGCCATTTTCTCGCTACCAGTGGTTGATACTGGCTTTGTGTTTTTTGGCGGTCGCGCTGGACGGTTTCGATACCGCCATTATCGGCTTCATCGCCACGTCGCTGGTGCAGGAGTGGGGAATAGACAAAACCGCGCTGGGGCCGGTAATGAGCGCCGCTCTGGTCGGTCTGGCGGTAGGCGCGTTGGCCGCCGGCCCGTTGGCGGATCGCATCGGCCGCAAGAAAGTGCTGGTGATTTCGCTGCTGCTGTTCGGCGGCTTCAGCCTGCTGACCGCCTTCGCCGGCTCGCTTTCGGCGCTGACGCTGCTGCGTTTTTTGACCGGGCTGGGACTGGGGGCGGCCATGCCGAACGCCGCCACGTTGATGTCGGAATATGCCCCTCAGCGCTGCCGAGCCCTGATGGTGAATCTGATGTTTTGCGGTTTCCCTCTCGGTTCGTCGCTGGGCGGTTTTTCTTCCGCCTGGCTGATCCCGCATTTCGGCTGGCAGAGCGTGCTGGTGCTGGGCGGCGTTATGCCGTTGCTGCTGGCGCTGGTCCTGATCGCCGCCTTGCCTGAATCCGTGCGCTTCATGGTCGCGCGTGGCTATGCCGCAGAGCGCATCGCCAAGGTGCTGAAGCGCATTGCGCCGATCCGAATGACGCCGCCGCCGCACTTCATGTTGCAGGAAGAGGGGCTGGTAAAGGCAGCGTCGCCGCTGGGCATGATCTTTTCGCGTCGCTATCTGCTGGGCACGTTGATGCTGTGTCTGACTTACTTCATGGGATTGATGATCTTCTATCTGCTGACCAGTTGGCTGCCGCTGCTGATCCGTGAAACCGGCGCCTCCGTTACGCAGGCGTCGCTGATCACCGCGCTGTTTCCGCTCGGCGGGGGGCTCGGCGTATTGATTATCGGTTGGTCGATGGATCGCATGAACCCGCACAAGGTGGTGGCCGTCGGCTATTTGCTGACCGGTTTGTTCGTCGGCATCATCGGCTATGTCTATACCTCTCCGCTGCTGATGGCGCTCACGGTGTTCATCGCCGGCACCTGCATGAACGGCGCCCAGTCATCCATGCCGGCCCTGGCGGCCGGGTTCTATCCCACCCAGAGCCGGGCGACCGGCGTGGCCTGGATGCTCGGTCTCGGGCGTTTTGGCGGCATTCTGGGGGCGATGAGCGGTGGCGTGCTGATGCAGATGCAGCTGTCGTTCAGCACCATTTTCACGCTGTTGGCCATCCCGGCGCTGATCGCGGCGCTGGCGCTGCTCGCCAAACACCTTTCCGGCGGCTACCCGGCGCTGCCGGCGCCGCTCAACAAAATGCTATGAGGGAGTCATGCTATGCGCACACAGGTTGTGATCATCGGCGCCGGTCCGGCCGGCTTGATGTTGTCCCATCTGCTGCACCTGCAAGGTGTGGAATCGGTGGTGTTGGAAACGCGCAGCCGGGAGGCGGTGGAATCGACCATTCGCGCCGGGGTGCTCGAACAGGGGACCGTCGATCTGCTCGAGCAGACCGGATTGGGGGAGCGGATGCGGCGGGAAGGGGCGCGGCATCAGGGGATCCGCTTGGCGTTCGGCGGCCGGCAGCACCGCATCGATCTGGCCGGATTGACCGAGCGCGCCGTCACCGTTTATGCCCAGCATGAAGTCTTGAAAGACCTGATCGCCGCGCGTCTGGCGGCGCAGGGCCATCTGTTTTTCGAGGTGGAGCAGGTTGAATTGAAGGCGCTGGACAGCGCGCAGCCCGAGGTTCACTACCGTCATAGCGACCAGCCGCGCCGGCTGCGCTGCGACTTTGTCATCGGATGCGACGGATTCCACGGCATCAGCCGCGCGGCGATGCCCGGCGGGCTGCGGCAGGATTACACCCGCACCTATCCGTTCGGCTGGTTCGGCATTCTGGTCGAAGCGCCGCCGTCCAGCGAAGAGCTGATCTACGCCTGCCATCCGCGCGGTTTTGCGTTGATCAGCACCCGTTCGCCCGGCGTGCAGCGCATGTATTTTCAGTGCGATCCTGCGGAACAGGTCGATCAATGGTCGGACGATCGTATCTGGCGCGAGTTGGAGCAGCGGCTGGAAAACCATGAAGGCTGGACGCTGAAAAAGGGCCGCATATTTCAGAAAAACGTGGTGGGCATGCGCAGCTTCGTTACCGAACCGATGCGCTACCGGCGCCTGCTGTTGGCGGGCGACGCGGCGCATATCGTGCCGCCGACCGGCGCCAAAGGGTTGAATCTGGCCATGGCCGATGTTTGCCTGTTGTCCCAGGCGCTGGAGACGTTTTACCGGCGAGGCGACTGGCAACGGCTGGACGATTACAGCGACACCGCCTTGCAGCGGGTCTGGCGCGCCGAGCATTTTTCCTGGTGGATGACCCACATGCTGCACACCCGGCGGGAAGACACGCCTTTCGAACACCGGCTGCAACTCTCAGAGTTGCAGTACACGGTGAAATCGCGCAGCGCCATGACGATGCTGGCGGAAAATTATGTCGGGGCGCCATTCCCGGCGATATAAGCGAAAACGCCCATGCCGTTCGGCATGGGCGAGAAGGGGCGTCACCGCCCCTGAGCTGCGGCGGTTACAGCTGTTCGCCGTTGCTGGCGATCACCCGACGATACCAGTCGAAGCTTTTCTTGCGCGACCGTTCCAGCGTGCCGGTGCCGTCGTCGTGTTTATCGACGTAGATGAAGCCGTAGCGCTTGCTGTACTCGCCGGTAGTGAACGACACGCAGTCGATGCAGCCCCACGGCGTATAGCCGATCAGGTCTACGCCGTCTTCAATCACCGCTTTTTTCATCTCTTCGATATGGGCGCGCAGATAGTCGATGCGATAGTCATCGTTGATCTGGCCATCCGCTTCCACCTTGTCGAAGGCGCCGAAGCCGTTTTCCACGATAAACAGCGGCTTCTGGTAACGTTCATACAGCACGTTCAGCGAATAGCGCAGCCCGACCGGATCGATCTGCCAGCCCCAGTCGGAGGCTTTGACGTGCGGGTTCGGCACGTTGCCCGGGAAGCCGAACATGCCGTCGCTGCCGTCCACCGCGTTGGCCTGCAGCGCATTGCTCATGTAATAGCTGAAGCCGATGTAATCGGTGCAGCCCTCGCGCAGGATCTGCGCATCCTGCGGCTGCATCTCGATCTTCAGCCCTTTGCGTTCCCAGTCACGCAGCAGGTAGCTGGGGTAGTAGCCGCGCATTTGCACGTCGGTATACAGATAGCGCTGGTGCATCGCTTCCACGGCGTACATCACGTCGTCCGGCTTGCAGGAATAAGGGTAGAACGGCACGCAGGCCAGCATGCAGCCGATCTTGAATTCCGGGTTGATCTGATGGCCGAGTTTGACCACCTGCGCGCTGGCGACGAACTGGTGGTGCAACACCTGGTACAGCGTCTGCTCGGGGTTGTCTTCCTGGGTATAGTCCACGCCGGAACAGCAGTAGCCGAACAGCGGGTAGCGGTAGTTGCTCTGGTTGTTGATTTCGTTGAAGGTCATCCAGTACTTCACTTTTTCGCGGTAGCGGTGCATCACCACTTCGCTAAAGCGCACGAAGAACTCCACCACCCGGCGATTTTTCCAGCCGCCGTAGGCTTTTACCAAATGGTAAGGCATTTCGAAGTGGGACAGGGTGATCACCGGCTGGATGCCGTATTTCAGCAATTCGTCGAACAGGTCGTCGTAAAACTGCAGGCCGGCTTCGTTCGGCGTTGCTTCGTCGCCGTTCGGGAAAATGCGCGTCCAGGCGATCGAGGTACGAAAACACTTGAAGCCCATCTCGGCGAACAGCGCCACGTCCTGCTTGTAGCGGCCGTAGAAGTCCACCGCTTCGTGGTTGGGATAGCGATAGCCGTCGAGCACGCCGTCGGTCATCACGCGATCCACGCCGTGCGAACCGCCGGACAGCACGTCGGCGATGCTTGGCCCTTTGCCGCCCTGATCCCAACCGCCTTCAACCTGGTGCGCGGCGACCGCGCCTCCCCACAGAAAATCTTTCGGCAACTGTTTCATTGTCAATGTCTCATCTTATTTAATGAAGGGTAATAACGTTCGCGTTGCCAATAGAGTAACAAGACCGAAAGAAATGTCACGATATAACAAATCGCCGTAAAACGTGATTTGTCACAATAAAAAAACAGCCTGTTTTATTTTATCGCGTTCATTCTTCCCAGGCGCTTGCCGATGGTTTCAATAATATAAAGCACGGGGATTTGCGTAGTAATATTATGATGATCGCCGATCAAGTGTTGCGGGACGTGATAAGACAGATTGAAGTCCGCCAGCCGCGCCAGCGAAGAGGTTTCGTTGTTGGTGATGCTGATGATTTTACAGTGGTGCAGGCTGAACTGGCTGGCCAGCCGCAGGATCTCTTCGGTTTCGCCGGAAACCGACAACATGATCGCCACCGCGCTTTTATACATATCGCTGTTGACGGGATAATAAGGGTCGTCGATATGAGTGCTGAATTTTCCGACGTTGGAAAAGAAACGCGCGCCATATTTCCCCAGGGCGCCGGAGGTGCTGATGCCGACGAAAATAATTCGCTCGGCGGCGGCGATATGCCGCACCGCTTCATCGAGCAGCTGATTAAATTCATCGTTGCTGACGCTTTTAAAAAAACTGAGAATTTCGCCGATGCCGGAATCGACCGGCGGCGCATCGGTTTGCTCCAGGTACAGTTTGAAACGGATGCGAAATTCCGAATAGCCGTCACACCCCATTTTTTTGCAAAATCGCAGCACGGTGGTGGTGGACACGCCGGCGGCCTCGGCCAGTTCGCGGATGGTCATGTACATCACTTGATTCTTGTGTTTGCTGACGTAGTTATAAACCATCAGCTCCAGGGCGTTGAGCGCGGCGATTGCTTTGTGGGTAAACATGAGTCGATCCGGCGGCTGAAAACGGGAAGCGTATCTGCGGGTTAACATAGCAAAATTCCCCGCTGCTGGCACTGCCGAACAAAAAAGAAAAGCCGCACCAGTCAGGGGCGGCCCAGGGTTCACGACGAACAAATAAAGCAAAACGTTCCGGAAGACATGCCATGAAAACGCGTTTCATCACACAGGGTTAGCATAGGTCAGCTTACTCCGGCGGCAAAATGCCGGTTTCTGCTTTCTAAAGCCAAAGCGCGGCAAAGGCTACGGCGTCTCGGGCTTATCTTCGGACCAGCGGGCGGCGTTGACGTCCACCTTACCCGGCAGCAGTCCGATGGCGGTGAATTTATCCGCCAACTGCTGCTGCTGTCTGAACACCTCCGGCGACATGCGCTGGCTGCCGAACGGCATGCGGGCGATGGCTCTGGCCCAAATCGCCTGATCCAGGCCGGTGCTCTGAGCGAGGATCGCCGCCGCTTCCTGCGGATGGCCGTTGGCCCAGTCGCTCAGCGCGCCGAGCTGTTGAATCACCTGCTTGGCGCTGTCCGGGTAGGTTTCGGCAAAGCGGCGGCTGGCGAGATAGAAGGTGTAGTGCGGCACCAGACCTTCCGCGTCTTTCAGCCGGCGGGCGTTGGCATGGGTTTCCACCTCGGCGTAGTAGGGATCCCAAATCACCCAGGCGTCGACGCTGCCGCGCTGGAAGGCGGCGCGGGCATCGCTCGGCGGCAGATAGACCGGCGTGATGTCCTTGTAGCTCAAGCCGGCCTGTTCCAGCGCGCTCACCAGCAGGTAATTGACGTCCGACCCTTTGTTCAACGCCACGCGTTTGCCTTTCAGATCGGCCACGGAGCGGATCGCCGAATCCTGCGGCACCACGATGGCTTCGGTTTTCGGGCTGGGCGGCGAATGCGCCAAATAAACCAGATCGGCCTTGGCGGCTTGCGCGAAGGCCGGCGGGGCGTCGCCGGTCGCCGCCAGATCGATGCTGCCGACGTTCAACCCTTCCAACATCTGCGGGCCGGCGGGGAATTCTATCCAGCGAACCTTGACGCCCTGCGGCTCCAGGGTTTTCTCCAGCGTGCCGCGGTATTTCAGCAGCGCAAAAATGTTGGCTTTCTGGTAACCGATGGTGATTTGTTGCGGTTTCTCCTGCGCGTCGGCCGGCAGGCTAAACAGGCCGAGCAGCAGGGCGGCGATCAGCGGCGTTGTGAGTTTTCTCATCCTGATTTTCCGATAGGCGAAGTGAACGGTAGCGATGACGCGCTGGGCGTAACGCCATGAAACGGCATTTAAATTTTCCTGCGGCGGGATAAGGGCGATGATAATGAGCGGCGCAGTGGCGTGTAAAGCGCCCGCTTATGCTGAATAATGCCTTGCTTAGCCATAAATCAGCTTAAGCGGGAGAGGGTGAGCTCGACGTTATGCCGCGTCACGCTCGCGCGAACGCGCCAGCAACAGTGGAACCAACAAATAGAGGGCGGCGGCCAACGCCCAGACCAGGCCCGGCCAGACATCGCGCGTGGCGGCGTACAGCGCCGTCGCCACCAGTGGCCCCGCGACGCCGATCAGGCTGCCCATGCTGGCCAGCGTCCCTTGCAGCTCGCCCTGATGATCGTCGTCCACCTTTTGCGCCATTAACGCCTGCAGCGCGGGCAGCGCCATACCGCCCGCCGCGAAGAACGGCAGCAAGGCGAAAGGTGCCCAGCCGCGCGTGGCGATCGACAGCAGCGCCAGGCCCATTGCGTCGGCGGCCAGGCCGATCAGCAGCGCCTTGCGTTCGCCGAGCCGCGCGACCAGCGGGCCGATGGCGAAGGCCTGCGACAGCGCGTGGCAGGCGCCGTAACCGGCCAGCGACAGGCCCGCCACCATCATGCTCCAGCCGAAACGATCCTGACCGTATAAAATCCACAATGTGGCTGGCGCCTGCGAAACCAGCGCCATGATCAGGTAAATGCCGGCCAGCGGCAGCAGGCCAGGCTTGCCGTGCAGCCGTCGCAATGACGAAAAGGGATTGAGGCGGATTTTCTCGGCGGCGCGGGCGCGGGGTTTACGCGATTCCGGCAGCAGGAAAAACGCCATCGCCAGGTTGACGGCGTTCATCGCCGCCGCCGCCAGGAAGGGCGCATGCAGATGCCACTCGCCCAGCGAACCGCCGAGCAGCGGGCCGACGATAAAACCGACGCCGAATACCGCGCCCACCAGGCCGAAACGCCGCGCGCGTTGACCGGCCGGCGTAATGTCGGTGACGTAAGCGGTGGCGACCGCCATGTTGGCGCCGGTGATGCCCGCCAGCAACCGGCCCAGATAGAGCCAGGCCAGCGTCGGCGCGAACGCCATCAGCAAATAGTCGGCCGCCGCGCCAGCGAGCGAGATGAGCAGCACCGGCCGCCGGCCGAAACGATCGCTCAGCGCGCCGAGGATCGGCGAGAACAGAAATTGCATTAACGCATAGGCCGCCAGCAGGGCGCCGTAGTGCAGGCTGCCGGCGTCAAGACCGCCCAGCGAACGCAACAACGCCGGCAGAATCGGCATGATCAGACCGATGCCCACCGCATCCAGCAACACCGTCAACAAAATAACCAGCATGGGTTTTTTCAAAATTGTGACTCTAACAGTGATAGAGTATTGAGTATTCCACAGTTACCCTATCAGTGATAGAGAGATGAGCGAAAAAAATACTGCGACACGTTTAACGCGAGAAACCGTCCTGCGCGGGGCGCTGGCGTTGCTGAACGACATCGGCATCGATGCCCTGAGCACCCGCCGCCTGGCGCAACATTTGGGCGTGCAATCTCCCACGCTCTATTGGCATTTCAAGAACAAGGCCGAGCTGCTGAAGGCGATGGCGGAAACCATCATGCTGGATCACCGTGAAGAGGTGCCCGCCGACATGCCCTGGCAGGATTGGGTTGTCACCAATGCCGGCAACTTCCGTCGGGCGCTGCTGGCTTACCGCGACGGCGCGCGTCTGCATGCCGGCACCCGGCCGCAGGAGCCGCAATTCGCCGTCATTGAGGCCAAGGTGGCGCTGCTGTGCCGGGCGGGGTTGACGCCGGAGCGCGCGGTAAACCTGCTGTTCGCCGTCGGGCGTTTCGTGGTGGGCTGGGTGCTGGAGGAACAGCAAATGCAGCCTGACGATCCGCTCAATGACGCCGACCGCCGCCGTTATCCGCTGCTGTGCCAAGGCTGGGAAACATTGCAGGAGAAGGGCGCGGATGCGTTGTTCGAAGCCGGGGTGCGGCTGTTGGTCGACGGCGCCGAGGCCGGACTGGCGATCGACAATAATCACGGGCGGCAATCATAAAAGCGCGCTTATCTATCGGAAATTTATAGAAAATACCCACTTTTCGTTAAAGCCATGGCGGCTACATTCCCTTAACATCGTCAAGTCTTTTGATGATAATTATTAGCACGCTGCGCAATTATTCACCGCAGTGATGTTACGGATTAAATCCGTTTGTTTAAGGGATAGTTTCACCATGGAAATCAACGTTAATGGCCGGGTGGTTCCGCTCGGCAATCTCGCGCCCGACACGCCGCTGCTGTACGTTTTACGCAACGATCTGCACTTGAATGGCCCCAAATATGGCTGCGGCCTGGGGGAGTGCGGCGCCTGCACGGTGCTGATCGACGGCGTCGCCGCGCGTTCTTGCTCAATGCCGCTGGCCGCCGTAGGAAGCAAGTCCGTCACCACGCTGGAAGGCCTGGGCACGCCGGAGGCGCTGCATCCGGTTCAGCAGGGGTTTATCGATGAGCAGGCGGCGCAGTGCGGTTACTGCGCCAACGGTATGATCATGACGCTGGTCGCGTTGTTCGAACGCGAGCCGGATGCAGATGAACAAACCATCAAGAAAGAGCTGGCCTACAACCTGTGCCGCTGCGGCACCCACCTTGAGATCTTGCGCGCCGCCGAGCGCGCCCGCGATCTGCTGGCTGCGCGGAGGCAAGCATGAGCCACCTCGAACTGACCCGCCGACAGTTGCTGCAAGCCGGCGGTGTGGTGATGGTCAGCAGTCTGCTGCCCGCGCCGTTTAACGCCTTCGCCGCCGAGACGGTTGCATCGCCTGCCGATCTGCCGCTGGATCGGGTGGACAGCTTTATCAGCCTCACCGCCGACGGCCGGGTGACGGCCTTCAATGGCCATGTCGATCTCGGCACCGGCATTCGCACCGCGCTGGCGCAGATCGTCGCCGACGAAATTTGCGTGCCGTTCGAGCACGTCACGATGATCCTCGGCGATACGCAACGCACGCCGGATCAGGGGCCGACCATCGCCAGCGCCACCATACAGGTCACGTCGGTGCCGCTGCGGCAGGCGGCGGCGCAGGTGCGACATATGCTGACGGCGCTGGCGGCCAAAGCCTTCGAACTGCCGGCCGACCAGCTGACGGCGGCGGCGGGACAGGTGTTTGTGACCAAGCACCCGGGGCGTTCCTTGAGCTATGCGCAGCTGGCGAGCGGGCAAAATCTGCATGTGACGCTGGATAAAAACGTGCCGCTGAACGGTGAACAGCAGGGCCGCTATGTCGGCCGCGCCGTCGCCCGGGTCGATATTCCGGCCAAGGTCAGCGGGGGGCTGACCTACGTGCACGACCTGCGCTTGCCCGGCATGCTGCATGGCCGGGTGGTGCGTCCGCCTTACGCAGGCGCCGACAGCAGCGCGCCGCTGGGCGGTGGCCTGTTGTCGGTGGATGAAAGTTCGATCGCGCACCTGCCGGGCATCGTGAAACTGGTGGTGATCAATGATTTCATCGGCATTGTGGCCGAGCGCGAAGAGCAGGCGATCGCCGCCATGCGCCGGCTGAAAACCGAATGGAAACCCTGGGCCGGCCTGCCGGACCTGTCGCCGGAGGCGCTGCCCGCCGCGCTGGAAGCCAACCCGAAAACCGACCGCGTGCTGCGCGATGATGCGGGCACGGACGAGGCGTTGGCATTGCTGCATACCGAAGTGCAGGCGGACTATGTCTGGCCTTACCATCAGCACGCCTCAATCGGCCCCTCCTGCGCGGTAGCGGAGGTCAAAGACGGGCGGGCGCAGGTGTGGTCCGGCACGCAAAACCCGCACGATCTGCGCAAAGATATCGCCAGGCTGCTCGAGCTGCCGTCTGAGCAGGTGCACATCACCCGCATGGAAGCCTCCGGCTGCTATGGCCGCAACTGCGCCGACGACGTCTCGGCGGACGCGGCGCTGTTGGCGCGGGCCACCGGCCGCCCGGTGCGGGTGCAGCTGATGCGTGAACAGGAATCCGGCTGGGAGCCGAAGGGCACCGGCCAACTGATCCGGGTGCGCGGCGGCCTCGACGCGCAAAATCGGGTGGCGGCTTACGAGTTGAAAACCAGCTATCCCTCCAACAATGCGGTGACCTTGCCGCTGGTGTTGACCGGCAAGGTGGCCAACCGGGCCGACGTGCAACAGATGGGCGATCGCACCGCCATTCCGCAATACGCGTATCCGCACATGCGGGTGATCTGTCAGGACGCCGCGCCGATCGTGCGGGCGTCGTGGATGCGCGGCGTTTCGGCGCTGCCCAACGTGTTCGCCCATGAATCCTGGATCGACGAGCTGGCCTGGCGCGCCGGCGAGGATCCGATCGCGTTTCGCCTGCGTTACCTGAACGATCCGCGCGCGGTGGCCTTGATTGAGGCCCTGAAGCGCCAGGCTAACTGGCAAGACGGCCCGGCGCACCGCTCGCGCGCCGCCGGGGCCGAAGTGGTGAGCGGCCGCGGCTTCGCCTATGCGCGCTATTTCCACAGCAAATTCCCCGGCTTCGGCGCCGCCTGGGCGGCCTGGGTGTGCGATCTCAGCGTCAATCGCCTTTCCGGGCAGATCACGCTCAATAAAATCTTCGTGGCGCATGATTGCGGCCGGATGATCAATCCGGCCGGGGTGCGCCATCAGGTGCATGGCAACATTATCCAATCCGCCAGCCGGGTGCTGAAAGAGTTTGTGACCTTCAACGCGTCGGGCGTGACGTCATTGGACTGGGGCGGCTATCCGATCCTGCGCTTTGACGAATTGCCGCAGATCGATATCCAACTGATCGACCGCCCGGACGAAGCGCCGATGGGCGCAGGAGAGTCCGCCTCGGTGCCGAGTGCGGCGGCGATCGGCAACGCGCTGTTTGACGCCCTCGGCGTGCGCCTGCGCGAGGTGCCGTTCACACCGGCGCGGGTGCTCGCCGCGCTGCGCGCTCAGGCCGGCCATTAACCCCCCGTTACGAACAAGGACAGCAAAGATGAGTAAGATGAAAAAAATCGTCGGGTGGGGCGGCGTCACGGTGATCGCCGTTGTGGTCGCCGGCGTGGTCGCCAGTTGGCAGCCGGAGATTGCGCCGCTCGCCGCCGATGCGACCCACAGTTTCAGCGAGGCGCAGATCGCGCGTGGCAAAACGTTGGCCGATCTCGGCGACTGCGCCGTGTGCCACACCCGTGCGGGCGGCGAGCGCAACACCGGCGGGTTGGCGATGGAGATCCCCTTCGGCACCATTTACACCACCAACATCACACCGGACGTGGAAACCGGCATCGGCAGCTGGAGCTACGCGGCGTTCGAACGCGCCATGCGCCACGGCGTCGATCGCCAGGGCCGCTATCTCTATCCGGCGTTTCCCTATACCGCCTTTACCCGCACCCGCGACGACGATCTGCAGGCGCTGTATGCCTATCTGATGTCGCAGCCGCCGGTCAAGTACCGGCCGCCGGCCACCGATTTGCACTTTCCGTTCAACATTCGCCAGGGCATCTTTGCCTGGAACCTGCTGTTCCTGACGCCGGGCGCGATGCCGGAACAGGCGACCCAAAGCGCCGACTGGAACCGCGGCGCGTACCTGGTCGAAGGGCTGGGGCACTGCAGCGCCTGCCACTCGCCGCGCAACGTGTTGTTCGGCGAGAAAACCGGCGGCGAGCACCTGGCCGGCGGCGTGGCGGAGGGATGGACGGCGCCGGCGTTGACCGGCCGCTCGCCCGCGCCGCTCGCGTGGACGCAGCAGGATCTGGTCGATTTCATGCGCACCGGCTACTCGGCCAACCACGGCGTCGCCGCCGGCCCGATGGCGCCGGTGATCGAAGAAGGGCTGTCGCGCTTGCCGCAGGCCGATCTGCAGGCGATCGCCGTCTATCTGCGCAGCTATCATCCTGAAACGGCGGCGGGCGCTACGGCGACAACGTTAAACGCTCAGGCGGAGCGCCAGGTGGAGCCTCTGAGTTCGGCAGGGGCGCGGCTGTTTTCCGGCGCCTGCATGGCTTGCCATGCGCAGGAAAAAGGCGCGCAGATGGCGGGGGTGCGGCCGTCTCTGGCGCTGAACACCAACCTGTTCGCCGACGCGCCGGACAACGCCATTCGCGTGGTGCTGGACGGCATACAGCGGCCGGCGAACGCCGAGCTGGGCTATATGCCGGGCTTTCGCCATAACCTGAATGACGCGCAGATCGCCATCCTGCTCAACTACCTGCGGCAGCATTACGCCGGTCAGGCGCCGTGGCCGGAATTGGCGGCGCAGGTCAGCCGTTTGCGCGCCGAAACCGCGCAGAAATAGCCGCCTGGGGCTGGACAGCCGCGCCGCGTTGACGACAATAGACCTTTTCACATGGACAGAGGCAGTAAAATGAATACGTTAGACGCGATCCGCCAACGCCGCGCCACCAAGCAGTTCGATACGCAGCACGTGATGACGCTCGAAGAGAAAAAAGCGCTGTTGAACATTGCGCTGCAGGGCGCTCCCAGCGCGTTTAACCTGCAGCACTGGCGCCCGCTGCTGATCGAAGATCGCGCGCAGCGCGAGAAAATTCGCGAGGCGGCGTGGGGGCAGGCGCAGGTGACCGACGCGTCGATGCTGGTCGTGCTGTGCGGCGATCTGTCGAGTTGGGAATCGAAGGTAAAAACCGTTTGGGCCGACGCGGCGGAGCCGGTGCAGCAGTTCATGATCCCGGCCGTCGATCAGTATTATCGCGGTAAACCGCAGGTGCAGCGCGACGAAGTGATGCGCAGCAGCGGCATCTTCGCCCAGACGTTGATGCTGGCGGCCAAGGCGCAGGGCTACGACTCTTGCCCGATGGACGGTTTTGATTTCGACGCGGTGGGCGAGATTATCAATAAGCCGGCGCATTATCAGATCGCGCTGATGGTCGCTATCGGCAAGGCGGCGGGGCAACCTTATCCGCGTATCGGCAAACTGCCGTTCGACGACGTGGTAAAAACCGACCGTTTCTGATCTGAACGGTGAATGACAAAAGGGAAGGCTTGCGCCTTCCCTTATTTTTTTGCGACGCACAGTTCGTTCCAGTAGCTGAAACGGATGCGCCGTTGCAGGCGGTGATGCCACATAGAACACTCCTTCTACCCTACACGGTTTAAATAAATAACACCGCGCCGGACACAAGGCGAATGCCTTATTGTGCATAGCTTGCTCGTCGGGCGGGATTAACCGATTTTACCGGCCCGGTGCGCGGCGGGCGCCCATCGCCAGCCGAAGTTCATGCCCGCGGCCGCGCCGAGAATGGCCAGCGTGCCCAGCAGCTGCAACAGGCTGAGACGGTGCCCGAACGCCGCCCAGTCCACCACGATCGCCACTGCCGGGTAGATAAACGACAGCGCGCCAACCAGAGCGGTGGGGATTTTCTGGATAGCGCCATAGAGCAACGTGGACATCACCCCGGTATGCACCAGGCCGAGGGTCGCCAGCAGCAGCCAGTCGAGCGGTTCTGCGGGAAGGTGGGCCAGACCGGCGAACGGCGCCATCGCCACCGCGCCAACGGTCAGTTGAATCAACACGATGAGCTGCGGCGGCAACGCGGCCAGCTGTTTGACGATCGCTGCCGCCAGGGCGTACATCAGGGCCGCACCGAGCGCCAGCGCCACGCCCAGCAGATAGTCGCCATCGCCGCCACCGCTCTGCCGGCCGGTGACGATCAACACCATCCCGGCGAACGCCAGCAGAAGCCAGCCCAGCCGATTAGCCGTCAGTTTTTCGCCGAACAGCAGCGCTCCCAGCGCCACCAACATAAACGGTTGAACATGGTAGGTCACGGTGGCGACAGCGATCGAGGCATGCGCATAGGCGGCAAACAATAGCGTCCAGTTGAGCACCAGCGCGAGGCCCCCCAGGACGGCGAAAGCCAGCTGCCGCCGGTTGATGGCGCCTGATTTCAGTTGCCCAAGCGCGGCGCAGGTGGCCAGCATCGCCAGCGCGCCGAACGCGCAGCGCCAAAACACCACCGTGGCGGGCGGCTGCCCTAACACGATCACCGGCCAACCGACGGTGCCGGAGATCGTCATGGCGAGGATCATTTGCACTGCGCCGCGCGTTTTCGTTTTCATGTCGTTTCCCTCGCGGCCTGACCGTGCTTGTGGTGAAGTCGCTTAATCATTAAAATGAACAATCGAACATTATGATGAACATGGTTGACGGTGTTCGTCAAGTCGAACAAATGAATGGTATAACGAACAATGAGCGAGAGCCTAATGCAGAACATCACGCCGATCGGCCTCTTGTCGGCGGCAATCCGCCGTGAGCGGGAGCGATTGAACCTGTCCGTCACCGAACTGGCGAAGCGCGCGGGTATCGCCAAGTCCACGTTGTCGCAGCTCGAAGCCGGCAGCGGTAATCCCAGTCTGGAAACGCTGTGGGCGTTGGCGATGGCGCTGGATGTGCCGGTCAGCCGACTGATTTCGCAACCCAGCAGGCAGGTGCAAGTGATCCGCGCTCATGAGGGGACCGCGGCGGTGTCAGAGCAGGGCAACTACGCCGCCACGTTGCTGGCCACTTGTCCACCGGGCGCGCAGCGCGACATTTACCGGCTGCGGGTGCAGCCCGGCGAAGTCAAACTTTCCCGGCCGCATCCGCCGGGCACCGTCGAGCATGTGATCATCAGCAGTGGACGGGCGCGCCTTGGCCCGGCGGATCAGCCGCAGGTGCTGAGCGCCGGGGATTACATCAGTTACTCCGCCGATCGCGAGCACGTTTTCGAGGCCCTGGAGCCGGAGACCACCGCTGTGATGCTGATCGAGCAGGGCTAGCACGGCGTTGACGGTTCGTTTATTGAAAATGATTCTCAATTATATTAGTGTGCCCGCCTGTTTTGACGCCGGGGCAGACGCGTAGCCCGGCGTCGCCGTTTGTTGCCCTTCAAGGACCGAAGATGAAAATCGCTATTCCTTCCATACTGTTACTCGCCGGTTTGACGGCGACGCACCCGGCCACCGTGTTGGCCGCTGCACCGCCCGCCGCGGCGGATCAGGGCCAGAACGACACGGCCAACAACGATTTCAGCTTCGTGCGCTATCGCGCGGATTACCGCGTTAACGCCAACGCCACTAACGTGAAGACGGAAAGCTACGAAGTGCTGCTGAAAACCAAGGCGGCGGTCGAAAAATTCAGCCAGATCCGCCTGAGCTACAGCGAGAAAATGGAAACGCTGGAGGTGGTCGCCGCCTATACGCTGACCGCCGACGGCCAGCGCCACGATGTGGCGCCCGATCGCATTTATACCCAGGAAAGCTATTCCAGCGCCACGGCGCCGCTGTATGCCGATCGCAAGGTGCGCGTCATCGTGTTCTCCAACCTGGCGCCGGGCTCGCGCGTGGTGTACGAACTGCGCCGCACGCAGAACACCCCGTATTTCCCTGACTATTTCGGCCTGTGGGAGACGTTCAGCGTTTTCGATCAGTTCGACGACGCCGAAGTGACCCTGCAGGCGCCGGCCAAGCTGCCGATGCATATCTTCATTCGTGGCGTGGAAGGCGGGGACAAGCCGCAGGTCCGCAACGGCCAAGCGCACTGGCGCTGGCATTATTCGCGCAGCGCGCCGATGAAGGCGCAAAACTGGGCAGCGGACAGCTGGACCTTCAGCCCAACCATCATGGCCAGCACCTACCGCGAGTGGCCGCAGTTGGCCAAGGCCTATCAGCTGAAGGCCGGCGCGGCGGCGAAGGTGACGCCGGGCATTCAGGCGCTGGCGGACAACATCACCGCCGGCATCAGCGATCGGCGCGAGCAGGCGGAGGCCCTCTATCGTTGGGTGGCGCAAAACATTCGCTATGTGGCGGTATACCTGGGCAACGGTGGACTGGAACCGAATTCGGCGCAGAGCATTCTCGACAACCACTACGGCGACTGTAAGGACCACGTGGTGATCCTGGAGGCGTTGCTCGCCGCCAAAGGCATTGAAAGCTCGCCGGTGCTTATCGGTATGGATGAAGGCCCGTTACTGCCTAAAGTGCCGCTGCTCAGCCGCTTTAATCACGCCATCACCTATGTGCCGGAGTTCAAACTGTACCTGGATTCCACCAATCCCTGGGCGCGTTTCGGGCAACTGCCGGAAGGCGATTTGGGGGCGCCGGTGCTGCTGACGCGCGACGCCAGGCTGGCGCGCACGCAGAGCAGCGACGAGCAGCCGGTCAAGAGCGCGCTGAGCGTCGATTTCGTGTTCGACAAGGCGGGCAATCTGCGCGGACAGACCGAGCGCCGGCTGAGCGAAGTGGAAGAGATTGATCTGCGGGGCTACTTCTCGCAGATCAACCGTCAGAATCGGGCGCAGGCCGAAGCGACGATCATGTCCGCTTCCGGCATCGACGGCAACGGCGAAGTGGCGATGAACAGCGATCCGCTGGATCTCAAAAAGCAGTTCGGCTATCGCTTCCGCTTCAAGGCGGACGACTACGTCGATTTCGGCGTGGTGGGCGGCATGACGTTGCCCAACCCGCCCGGCGGCAAATCGTTCCGCACGCTGTATACCACCACGGCGGCGCCGGGCAACGAAACGCCGTTCTACTGCACCGCGCAGCGCTACGACGAAACCTACCGTCTGCAGCTGCCGGCCAACGTGCCGATCATCGCCATTCCGAAAGATCGGCAATTCCGCAATGCGGCGGGCGACTATCGCGTCGAGTGGCGGCGCGACGGGCAGCAGGTGACCGTCAATCACCGCCTGCAGGTGAACGCCATTCGCGGCAAGGAAGCGCTGTGCCAGGCGCAGGATTACCCGGCATTCCGCGAGCTGTTCCAGCAGGTGCGGCGCGGTTTCCGCGGCCAGGTGGTGTACGGTGAATTGGCCAACGGCAAATAGGCCGCTGTTCTTACTCTGATAAAATGGCCCCCAACCAGACGCCGGTTTGGGGGCCGTAGTGTGCCCGTCAGACGATATCGACCGCGCGCACCTCTTTGGATCTCAACTTCACGCGGATCGGCACCGATTTATACGAAGGCGTGCCGCTCTCCTCATCGATATAATACAGCGGCACCAGCACGTTGGCCTCCGGGTAGTAGGCGCCGACCGAACCGGCTGAGATGTTGTAGGCGATCACCGTGATGCCTTCCAGGCGCTGGGTGCTGCCGGGCAGCGCCGTTTCCAGATCGACCACGTCGCCATGTTCCAGCCCCAAACGTTGCAGATCGCTGTCATTCATGAACAGCACGTCGCGCCGGCCGAAGACCCCGCGGTAGCGATCGTCCAGAGCATAGATGGTGGTGTTGTACTGATCGTGGCTGCGCAGCGTGATCAGCCGCAGCGTGTCTTTGTCTGCCGTTGTCTCGTCCTCATGCAGCCCGCTGAATACGGAAAACATCGCCTTGCCCGTCGCCGTAGGCCACTGGCGCTCGGTCGGCGGCAGCGGCATGCGGAAACCGCCGGGTTGACGAATGCGCGCGTTGTAATCGTCGAAGCCGGGGATGGTTTTTTCGATCAAATCGCGGATCACGTCGTAATCTTCGATCAGTTCATCCCAGGGCACCTTGCTGGCGGGCATCACCGCTTTGGCCATGCCGGCCACAATGGCGGGTTCCGAACGCAACAGCTCCGACGCCGGTTTTAATTTGCCGGACGAGGCGTGAACCATCGACATCGAATCTTCCACCGTCACCGATTGTCGCCCGCCGGCCTGCATGTCCAGTTCGGTTCGGCCCAGGCAGGGCAGAATGAGGGTTTCTTTCGCCACCAACAAATGGCTGCGGTTGAGTTTGGTGCCGATATGCACGCTTAATTCCAGCGCTTTCATCGCCGGGAAACTCTGCTCGGGGTCCGGCAGCGCCACGGCGAAGTTGCCGCCCAGGCAGATCAACGCCTTCGAGGCGCCGTCGATCATCGCCTGCATGCATTTCACTGCATCGTGACCGTGGGCTTTGGGCGGCGTGAAGCCAAACACCGTTTCCAGCTTCGCCAAAAAATCGGCCGAGGGTTTTTCGGTGATGCCGACGGTGCGGTTGCCCTGCACGTTGGAGTGGCCGCGCAGCGGGCAGATGCCGGCGCCCGGTTTGCCGATGTTGCCGCGCAGCAACAGCAGATCGGCAATCAGGCGTACGTTGGCTGTGCCTTTATTGTGCTGCGTAATGCCCATGCCGTAGGTCACGATGGTGGCGTTGGATTTCGCGTAAGCGGCGGCGACCTGTTGCAGATCATTGCGCGCCAGGCCGCTCTCCGCCTCAATCGCATCCCAATCGGTGGCCTTCAGATCGGCGGCGAAATCCGCAAAACCTTCCGTGTGCTCGGCAATAAAGGCGTGGTCCAGCGCATTGCCATGTTCGTCATCCAACTGCAGCAGCGCTTTGGCAATGCCTTTGAGCGCTGCGGCGTCGCCGCCGGCCTTGACCTGATAGTAGGTGGAGGCGATAGGGGTCGAACTGTAGGTCGCCATTTCGATGACGTTTTGCGGATCGGTGAAACGCTCGAGCGCCCGCTCGCGCAGCGGATTGAACACGATAATCGGCACTTTTTTGCGCGCCAGTTCATGCAGCGTGCCCATCATGCGCGGGTGATTGGTGCCCGGATTGTGCCCGATGGAGATAATCAGCTCCGCGCTGTCAAAGTCGTCCAGGGACACGGTGCCTTTGCCGATGCCGATCGACTGAGGCAGGCCAACGCTGGTCGGCTCATGGCACATATTGGAACAGTCGGGGAAGTTATTGCTGCCAAATTCCCGCGCAAACAGCTGGAACAGATAGGCAGCCTCATTGGACGCCCGGCCGGAGGTATAAAACTCAACCTGCTCCGGCGGCAGCGTCTGCAAAACGGCGGCAATGCGTTGAAACGCCTCATCCCAGGCCAGCGGGCGCAGCGTGTCGGTCCCGGCGTCATAGAACAGGGGCGTGGTCAGGCGACCATAATCCTCCAGTTCATAGTCGGTTTTCCGCAGCAGTGAGGTCACGGTATTTTGCGCCAGGAATTCGGCCGTCACGCGTTTGCTGGTCGCTTCCCAGGTCACGGCTTTGGCGCCGTTTTCGCAAAACTGGAAGGTGGATCGATGTTCTTTATCCGGCCATGCGCATCCCGGGCAATCAAACCCGTCGGGCTGATTGGTGCGCATCAGCGTTACCGGCGCCTCCAGGGTATCCATCTGTGTGCGCACGGCGATGGCCGTCGCTTTCAGCGCGCCCCAACCGCCGGCGGGCCCATCGTAGGGATGAACCCCGGGCACTGCTCGTCTTTTCGCCATTGTTGATTGCCTCCGACACCGCTTACGATAAATGCAGGTGATTGATTTACTATGAATATTATCCTTATCGTCCAAGGCGGACCGCAGGCGCCGTCGTCGTTGAACGCAGGCCTGTCGATTCAGTATAGATGAGTGAAAAAGGAGACAGCGGCCATCTGTGCGGGGAGAGCGGCGGCCCGTCTAATCGGAGGCGGGCCGCCGGAGGGTTACTTTTTCACCACCAGCCCCACGCCGCGGCCGCGCGGATCGGACGCGGTTTCCGGCGTGCGGCCATCGACGCGTATGACCTGAATATCCCCCATGTTCCAGCCCTGGTCTTCGAGGGTGTAACCCATGGCCTTCAGCTCGTCCGCCGGTTTGCCGGTCAGCGGCGCGAAGCTGTCGTAATAAACGGTGTCCTTCGGCAACAGTTGGTGATGCACGCGCTGGGCGGCCACCGCCTGCGCCAGCGGCAGATGGTAATCGTAGAGATTGTTGATCACCTGAAAGATCGAGGTGAAGATGCGCGATCCGCCCGGCGTGCCGATCACCAGGGTGACGTCGCCGTCGCGGGTGATGATGGTCGGGCTCATCGAGGAGAGCATGCGTTTGCCCGGCTCGATGGCGTTGGCGTCGCTGCCCACCACGCCGAAGGCGTTGGCGACGCCGGGTTTGGCGCTGAAGTCGTCCATCTCGTCGTTGAGCAGGAAACCGGCGCCTTTGACCACCACGCCGCTGCCGAAGTCCCAGTTAAGCGTATAGGTGTTGCTGACCGCGTTGCCGGCCGCATCGACGATCGAGAAGTGGGTGGTTTGGTGGCTTTCCAGCCCCGGCCGCACCTGCTCGGTCGGCGAGATCGCCGTCGGGTTGATCTCGGCGGCGCGTTTTTGCAGGTAGTCGGGGGCGATCAGCTGCGCTTCCGGCACGTTAGTGAAATCCGGGTCGCCGAGGTAGTCGGCGCGATCGGCGAACACGCGTTTTTCGATTTCCGCCAGCAGGTGGATATAGCGCGCCGAGTTGAGCGGCACGCCCTTGAAGTCGGCGGCGCGATCTTCTTTTATCCCCAGCAGCTGCGCCAGCGCGATGCCGCCGGAGCTGGGCAGCGGGGCGGTATACACGGTGTTGCCGCGCCAGCTGATGCGCATCGGTTCACGCCATTTCACCCGATAGTCGGCCAAATCCGCCGCGCCGATCAGCCCGTTATCGCGCTGCATTTGCGCCACCAGCAGGCGGGCGGTTTCGCCGTGATAAAAATCGTCGGCGCCCGATTTGGCGATGCGCTCAAGGGTGGCGGCCAGCTCCGGCTGTTTGAACACCGTGCCGGGCTTCATGGCGCCGAAATAGTCGCCGAAGTTGGTTTTACCGGCAAACAGCTTGTTGGCGTCTTCGCGGTACTGATACTGCTGACCCGCCACGGTGAAACCTTGCCGGGCGTAGCCGATCGCCGGCGTCAGCAGCTCGGCCCACGGCAGCTTGCCGAAGCGTTTATGGGCTTCCCACAATCCCAGCACGGTGCCCGGTACGCCGGCGGCGCGACTGCCCACCAGGCTGAGATTCTCGATCACTTCGCCTTTCTCGTTCAGATACATAGTTTTGCCGGCGGCCTTGGGCGCTACTTCGCGGTAGTCGAGGAAATAGGGTTTGCCGTCGACGTACAGCGTCATAAAGCCGCCGCCGCCGATATTGCCGGCTTCAGGGTAGGTGACCGCCAGGGTAAAGGCGGTGGCGACCGCCGCATCAACCGCGTTGCCGCCGGCCTGCAGAATGTGCGCGGCGACTTTTGCGCCATACTGATCCGGAGCGGCGACCGCGCCGGCGGTCAGATCGGCGGCAAAGGCGGCGGGAACGGTGCAGGCCAGGGTCACACTCAGAGCTATCGTTTTCAATAAACCGGCAGACATAGAAGATCCTTTTAGCGATGTTCAGTTATCAGGTGAATTCAACTAATTATTTTTGAAACAGCGGGTTAGCGCGTTTTATTCGGGCTGTTGCGGCGCTTTATTGAAAGTAGCAGCGGCCAGGCGGGGCCGCCTGACCAGAGTAGCAAATCGTGATGTGGCGCGTTATGCGTCGGCCGGCAGCGTCGATTGCAGCCATTGGCAGAAGTGCCGGGCGAGCGGATTGTGTTCGCTGTCGCGATGCAGCAGCCACGCCCAGTTGGCGCCGCGCACGCGTTGCTCGGTTAACGGATGCAGCAACCCGGCGTCACGCGCTTGCTGCGCCAACAGCTGACTGACCAACGCGATGCCCAGCCCCTGGCAGGCGGCATCCAGCAGCAGGCCGGGATCGGAGAAATTCAGCCCGCCGTCGCGCTGGCCGACGTGCGCGCCGCCCGCCACCGTCCAGTGGCTCCAGTCCATTTCGCGTTCGCCGTGCAGCGTGACGCGCTGCTCCGCCGCCAGCGCCAATAGGCTGGGGTGGCAGGCGGGATAAAGCCGGTCGGTGCAGAGAACCTTAAAGGTGCAGTCCGCCTGCGCGCTGAGATCGTCGCGGATCGCCAAGTCGATGCTGTCCGTCGCCATATCCGGTGGCTCGAAGCTGGTGAAGAGCCACAGATCTATCTGCGGATGCCGTTGGTTGAACTCGCCCAGCCGCGGCGTCAGCCAGTGGCGGGCAAAGGCCGGCGTCGTGTTGACGATCAACTGATTGGGTTTGCGGTACTGGTCCAGACGACGAATGCCGACGGCCAATTGTTGCAGCATCACCTGCGCGGTGCTGAACAGATCGTGGCCGGCGTCGGTCAGCGTTACGCTGCGGCCGGTGCGGAAAAACAGCGGCTGTTCCAGAAAAGCCTCGAGGCTGCGGATCTGCTGGCTGATTGCCGACTGGGTAAGGTGCAGCTCTTCGGCGGCCTGATGAAAACTGCCCAGACGCGCCGCCGCTTCAAAACCGCGCAATGCGCTTAACGGGGGCCAGTGTTTTAACATTATCAATAAGCCTGTCTAATCAGATATCCACTAAATATATCGTTTGTCGCAGCGGCAGGGGAAGACTAGCATGAGATTCAATTCCCGGAGAGCGAAAAAACCGGTTAACCAGTTGAATTTAAATTAATTAAAAGAGGGCATTTATGTCAACGCGCCGCACCTTTATCAAGCAGCTTTCGGCGGTGGCCGGCGTCGGCTTGACGGCATCATTGGGTATTTCGTTACGCGGTCACGCAAAAGCTGTGCTTAATCCGGCCTGGCGCTTGCCGGATGAAGGGGAACCGCAACAGCGGGCGTTTATCGCGTTCGGCGCGCAGCGCGCGATTTGGGGCGACTTCACGGCGGACGTGCGGGCGGCGCAGGGGCGTATCGCCCGCGCCATCGCCGAATTTCAGCCGTTGACGGTTTTTTGCCGCGAGCGTGAACGGCAATTGGCCGAGGCCACCTGCGGCAGTCACAACGTCAGCTATGTCGTCACCGAGCTGGATGATATCTGGATGCGCGACATCGGAGCCAATTTCGTCGTCAATGATGCCGGCGAGCTGGGCGCGGTGGATTTCAACTTCAACGGCTGGGGCGATAAGCAGCAGCATGCCAGGGATGCGCGTCTGGCAGGGTTTGCCGCCAGGCGATACGGCGTCGCTCAAACGCGCCGCAGCGCACTGGTAGGCGAAGGCGGCGGCATTGAGGTGGATGGGCGCGGCACCGGCATCATGACCGAGAGCAGTTGGGTGAATGCGAACCGCAACCCGGGCTGGAGCAGAGATCGGGTTGAGCAGGAGCTGAAGGCGATGCTCGGCCTGCGTAAAATTATCTGGCTGCCGGGCATTAAAGGCCGAGACATCACCGATGCCCACGTCGATTTTTACGCCCGTTTCGTGCGGCCGGGCGTGGTGGTGGCCAATCTGGACACCGACCCGACCTCTTACGATCATGCGGTCACCCAGACGCATCTGGCGATCCTCAAGACGGCGACCGACGCCGATGGCCGCACGCTGCAGGTGCATACGCTCTCGCCGCCGCAGGCACCGCGCGACAGCCGTTTCAGCCGACACAATCCCGATTTCGCGGCGGGCTACATCAACTATTTCGTTATCAACGGCGCGGTGATCGCCCCGGAGTTTGGCGACCCGCAGGCGGACAAGGCGGCGTTTGCGCTGCTGTCGGCGCTCTATCCGCAGCGCAAGGTGGTACAGCTGGAGATCGACGCGATCGCCGCCGGCGGCGGCGGCATTCACTGCGTGACCAGCCAACTGCCGGCGCCTGGCAAACCAGACCCGTGAATGTTCAAAAAATGCGCGTGCGGTTGTTTGTCGCCATAGGCTGTGGTTGGCTGAGTGGAAACATAAGGAGGCCATAATGAACGACTCATCCTTGAGCATTCCCACCTGGTATCGCGATCCGCACGCAGAACAGGCTATGGCTGCAGGCCATGCGCCCATCTGGCGGCATCTGCTGAGCCTGGTGCCGGAACGCGAACTGTCCGGCGTCAGGGTGCTGGACTTTGGCTGCAATCAGGGCGGTTTTCTGCGCCTGTTGCATCAAATTCGGCCATTTAGTGAGGGGATCGGCGTTGATATCGCCCGCCAATCCGTCGAACAAGCCAACCGACTGAAAGGAAACCTGCCGATCGTTTATCAGACCGACACGCGGTTGACGGGTTATGAGAACCACTTCGATATCGCCTTCAGTCATGAAGTCATCTACCTGATTGAAGATATCGCGCAGCATGCCGCCGATATGCTGCGGGTGCTGAAGCCGGGCGGCGTTTATTATGCGGTGACCGGTTGCCACACCGACAACCCGCTGTGGCCGCAATGGCGCGAAAGGGTGGCTGAACAGACGCATACCGTGGTGCAGGATCGTTCTCTGGACGATTATGCGCGTATTTTCTCCGCCGCGGGGTTCCAGGTCTCTGCCCGCAGGCTGGGTTTTTCCGGCTTCGTGCCCTATGAGCCGGACGGCTGGATGCCGACTGTTTCGGCAGCGATCGACTACTATTGGCACACCAAAACGGTGTTTAGGCTGGTTAAACCCTAAAAATCCCACGCGGCGCTCGGTACGCCGCCGCTGACGAGATAAGATGACGAAATTTATGATGGACCAAGACGCTAAAACAATGGACTTTCGTTTAATCACACGGTTGTCCCTGCTTATGGGGGCGCTCTTGACGCCTGTTGGAGGGGCCACTGCGGCCATGCTTACGCTCGAGAATCAGGATCCGGCGGCGGTGTACCTTATTCAGGATGCGAAGCTGATTCAGGAGCGTGAGGGGGTGAAGATCGCCGAGCGCTCATACCGTTATTTCGAACTTAAGCTCGCCGACAATCTCCAGTATGAAGGTTATATCACCCGCTGCGCCGACGACTATGCCGATAAATTGAATGAACAAGATCGGCGTGAATTAAACCGCTGCACTGAGCAGGTGATCGACGACCTGGATCGGTTGATGGAAAAGACCGCCAACGTGACGTTCTACGATGGCGGCACGCAAAACGTTTATCGGGGCGAAGAACATTCAACGCCTTATTATTACTATTCGTTCGCCCGCGTGGCCAATTATTATCAAACCGACGATGGGCGCCATCCCCTGTATGGCCTGGTTTATCGCTGCAAGCAGCCGGCGAGCGATGCTCATCGGGAGCAAGAGCCTGATACAACTGAAGCGGCGCCGCCCCCGGCTGAAGTGGAACGCTTTATTGCATTGGCTAAAAACCGCTGCGGCAATGTGCTGAAACCGCGCTGAACGAGATTGCGCCACCGTTTTCCGCTTCGAAAAGATTTTACGCAATCCTTACGCAACCCTTTCAGAAGCGCATTCCGGCATTCGATATATTGAGAATAGTCATTCTCAATAGGATCGTATTGCAATGCAGAGGAAAACGCTTTTGGCGCTGGGGCTTTCGCTGTCGCTGGCCGCCTGCGATGGGAAAAACGCCGGCGCGCCGACGGGCGCAGGCGGTGAACGGGAGGTCGGCGTCGTCACGTTGCGCGGCCAGTCTGTAACCCTGAGCAGCGAGTTGACCGGTCGGGTTAACGCCACCATGACCTCCGACGTGCGGCCGCAGGTCGACGGCATCATCAAGCAGCGGCTGTTTACCGAAGGGGCCGAGGTGAAAGCCGGGCAGGTCTTGTATCAAATTGACCCCGCCAGCTATCAGGCCAGCTACGATCAGGCCGCCGCCCAGCTGAAAAACGCTCAGGCCACGGTGCAATCCACCCGGCTCAAATCGCAGCGCTATGCGGCGCTGGTGAAAGAGAACGGCGTTTCCAAACAGGACGCAGACGACGCCAAAGCCGCGTATCTGCAGGCCGTGGCGTCGGTGGCGCAGTATCAGGCGGCGCTGGAAACGGCGCGCATCAATCTCGCCTATACCCAGGTGCGGGCGCCGATCGCCGGCCGCATCGGCATTTCGTCGGTGACGCCGGGCGCGCTGGTCACCGCCAGCCAGACTGATGCGTTGGCCACCATCCGCGCGTTGGATCCGATCTATGTCGATCTGACCCAGTCCAGCGCCCAGTTGCTTAAACTGCGCCGTCAGCAGGCCGCTTTGCAGCGCGGTGCGGTCACGCCGGTCGCCATCAAGCTGGAGGACGGCACGCCTTATGCCCACGCCGGCAAGCTGGAGTTGACCGAGGTGGCGGTGGATGAGGCCACCGGTTCGGTCACGCTGCGCGCGGTGTTCCCCAACCCCGAACATGAGCTGTTGCCCGGCATGTACGTCCATGCCACGGTGGATAACGGCGTCGATCCCAAAGCCATCCTGGCGCCGCAGCAGGGCATCACCCGCAACGCCAAAGGGGAAGCCACCGCGTTGGTGGTAAACGCGCAAAACAAAGTGGCGCAACGCACCGTCAGCGCCGAACGGGTGGTGGGCAGCAACTGGCTGATCGACAGCGGGCTGAACGACGGCGATCGCCTGATCGTCGAAGGCACCAGCAAGGTGACGATCGGCGCCGCGGTGAAGCCGGTAGACGTCTCGGTCGACAAAACCCAACGCGGGGAGCAGTGATATGGCGCAGTTCTTTATCCGGCGTCCGGTATTCGCCTGGGTGATCGCCATCATCATCATGTTGTGCGGTCTGATGTCGATCAATTCATTGCCCGTCTCGCAGTACCCGGACGTCTCACCGCCGCAGATCGCCATCTCCGCCACCTACCCGGGCGCGGACGCGGAAACGCTGGAAAACAGCGTCACCCAGGTGATTGAGCAGCAGCTCACCGGCCTGGACGGCCTGCTGTATTTCTCGTCGACCAGCAGCGCCAGCGGCTCGGTCAGCATCAACGTCACCTTTGAGCAGGGCACCGATCCGGATATCGCTCAGGTGCAGGTGCAAAACAAGGTGCAGCAGGCGGAAAGTCGTCTGCCGAGCGCCGTCACCGCACAGGGCGTGACGGTCAAAAAATCCCAGAGCAGCTTTCTGCTGATCGTCGGGTTGTATGACGAAAGCGACAAGGCGACGATGGCCGATATCTCCGACTATCTGGTCAGCAACCTGCAGGATCCGCTGTCGCGCATCGAGGGCGTCGGGGACGTACAGGTGTTCGGCTCGGAATACGCGATGCGCATCTGGCTGGATCCGACCAAACTGGCGAGCTTTTCGCTGATGCCTTCCGACGTGCAGACGGCGATCGAGGCGCAAAACACCCAGGTGTCCGCCGGCAAGATAGGCGATCTGCCGGCCGCCGCCGACCAGCAGCTGACCGCCACGGTGAAGGCGCAGTCGCGGCTGCAAACGCCGGAACAGTTCCGCAATATCATCCTGAAAAGCGACAGCAGCGGGGCGCTGGTGCGGCTGGGCGACGTGGCGCGGGTTGAGCTGGGCAACGAAGACTACTCCGCCAGCGCGCACCTCAACGGCCACCCGGCGGCGGGGATCGCGGTCAAGCTGGCGGCGGGCGCCAACGCCCTGAGCACCGCCAAGCTGGTAAAGGCCAAGGTGGCGGAATACCAAAGCGCCATGCCGCAGGGCTACAAGGTGGCCTACCCGAAAGACAGCACCGACTTCATCAACATCTCGATCGAAGAGGTGGTGAAAACACTGTTTGAAGCGGTGGCGTTAGTGGTGGTAGTGATGTTCGTGTTTCTGCAAAACCTGCGCACCACGCTGATCCCGACCATTACCGTGCCGGTGGTGTTGCTGGGCACCTTCGGCGTGCTGGCGGCGTTCGGCTATTCGATCAATACCCTGACGCTGTTCGGCATGGTGTTGGCGATCGGGCTATTGGTGGATGACGCCATTGTGGTGGTGGAAAACGTCGAACGGGTGATGCGCGAGGATAAGCTGCCGCCGCGCGAGGCGACGGAGATATCGATGCGCGAAATCACCGGCGCGCTGGTCGGCATCGCGCTGGTGCTGTCGGCGGTGTTTCTGCCGATGGCGTTCTTCGGCGGCTCCACCGGGGTGATCTACCGCCAGTTTTCGATCACCGTCGTCTCCTCGATGGTGTTGTCGGTGGTGCTGGCGTTGACGCTGGCGCCGGCCTTGTGCGCCACGTTGCTGAAACCCGCGCACGACGCGCAGACTGACACCGGGCTGCTGGGCAAATTCAACCGCGGTTATGACCGGTTGCAGGCGAAGTACGCCGACAAGGTCGGCGCAGTGATCCACCGGCCAACGCGCTATCTGCTGCTGTACGGCCTGCTGTTGATCGCCGCCGCCGTAATGTATCTGCGTTTGCCGACCGGCTTCCTGCCCAACGAGGATCAGGGCTCGGTGATGGTGCAGTACACCTTGCCGGCCGGCGCCACCAACGCGCGCACCTCGGCGGTGAGCGAGGCGGTGACCGCCTATTTTCTCGACCAGGAAAAGGCCAACGTCAGCACCATTTTCACCATCAACGGTTTCGGTTTCAGCGGCAGCGGGCAAAACGCCGGCATGGCGTTCGTCAGCCTCAAAGACTGGAGCCAACGCGGCGGCAGCGAAAACACCGCCGACGCCATCGCCAAACGCGCCATGGCGCACTTCGCCTCGCTGCGCGACGCCCAAGTGTTCTCCATGAGCCCGCCGGCGATCGACGGCTTCGGCCAGTCCGACGGCTTCACCTTCGAACTGCAGGCCAAAGGGGCGACCACCCGCGCCGAACTGCAGGCGATGCGCGATCAGATTGTCGCCGCCGCCGCCGGCAATCCATCGCTGTTGGCGGTGCGCGCCAACACCTTGCCGGACACCCCGCAGCTGCAGGTGGCGATCGACAACGGCAAACTGCAGGCACTCGGCCTGAGCGCCGCGGACGTCAACAGCACCCTCAGCAGCGCGTTCGGCAGCACCTACATCAACGACTTTATCGATCGCAACCGGGTGAAAAAAGTCTATATGCAGGGCGACGTGCAGTACCGCGCCAAGCCGGAAGACCTCGACCGCTGGTTTGTGCGCGGCACCAACGCATCGGGCGACAGCAGCATGACGCCGTTCTCCGCCTTTGCGTCTTCGCACTGGATCTACGGCCCGGAGAACCTGTCGCGTTATAACGGGCTGTCGTCGTTCGAGATCACCGGGCAGGGCGCCGCCGGTGTCAGTTCCGGTACGGCAATGAGCGAGATGGAGAAACTGGCGGCGAAATACTCCGCCGGCAGCAGCTACTCCTGGAGCGGGCTGTCCTATCAGGAACGGCTGACCAGCGGCCAGGCGTCGTCGCTGTACGCCATTTCGCTCATCGTGGTGTTCCTGTGCCTGGCGGCGCTGTATGAGAGCTGGTCGATTCCATTCGCGGTGATGTTGGTGGTGCCGATGGGCGTGGTGGGCTCACTGCTGGCGATCACGCTGCGCGGGCTGGAAAACGACATCTACTTCCAGGTGGCGCTGCTCACCATCATCGGGCTGTCGGCGAAAAATGCCATTTTGATCGTCGAGTTCGCCGAGGAGATGCACCAGCGGGGGGAAACGCTGATTGGCGCGGCGGTCCACGCGGCGCGCATGCGCCTGCGGCCGATCCTGATGACCTCGCTGGCGTTCACCGCCGGGGTGCTGCCGCTGGCGGTATCCAGCGGCGCCGGCGCCAACAGCCGAATTGCCATCGGCACCGGCATTATCGGCGGCACGATCACCGCCACCGCCTTGGCGATCTTTTTCGTACCGCTGTTTTATGTGTTGGTGCGCCGCATGTTTACCCGTCGGCCCACCAACTCGCCGTCGCAGGCAGGAGAATAACGTGTTGCAACGAGTCATGATGTTAACTTTACCGCTGCTGCTGAGCGGATGTCTGTCGCTGGATCCGCACTACCATCGCCCGGCGGCGCCGGTGCCCGCCAACCTGCCGCAGGGCGAGGCCGCCGGCAAACAGGCGTTGAGCTACCCGGACGTCGCCTGGCGCGACTATGTGCAGGACGCCAGGCTGCGGCAGGTGGTGGCTATGGGGCTGAACAGCAGCCGCGATCTGCGTGAGGCGATCGCCAATATCGCTTCGGCGCGCGCCCTGTACGGTGAGCAGCGCTCGGCGCTGTTCCCGACGATCACCGCCACCGCCGACGGCAGCCGCGGGCGTTCGCTGACCGGCAACGGCAATGCCACCGCCATCAGCCAGAGCTACGAAGCGCAGGGCGGCGTCAGCGCGTTCGAGCTGGATCTGTTCGGCAAGAACGCCAGCCTGTCGCGGGCGGCGTTCGAAACCTATCTGGCCAACTCGGAAGCGGCGAAAAGCACCCGTCTGACGCTGATCGCCGATATCGTCACCGACTGGGTGGCGGTGGCGGCCGAGCGCAGCAATCTGGCGATAGCGCAGCAGACGATGGAAAGCGCCAAACGTTCGCTGGACGTGACGCGCAACAATCAACAGCACGGTATTTCGTCGCTGGTCGACGTGGCGTCGGCGGAAACCGTTTATCAGCAGGCGCGTTCGGACGCCGCCAGCTACGCCACCCTCGCCGCGCAGGCGAAAAACGCGCTGGATTTGGCGGTGGGGCAAAGCGTGCCGGAAAACCTGCTGCCCGGCGGTATCGATGCGCTCGGCGAAATCATGCGCAATCTGCCGGCCGGGGTGTCTTCGCAGGTGCTGCTGACGCGGCCGGACGTGCTGCAGGCCGAGCATAATCTGAAATCCGCCAACGCCAACATCGGCTCGGCGCGGGCGGCGTTCTTCCCGTCGATCAGCCTGACCGCCAGCGGCGGCGTGGGCAGCGGTGAACTCTCGTCGCTGTTCAGCCACGGCGCCGGCGTCTGGTCGTTCGCCCCGAGCATCAGCCTGCCGATCTTCAGCGGCGGCTATAACACGGCTCAGCTCAACTACACCCAGGCGCAGAAAGACCTGTATGTCGTCACCTATGAGAAAGCGGTGCAGACGGCATTTCAGGAAACCGCCGACGCGCTGGCGCGCAAAGCCACGCTGCAGGAACAGCTGGCGGCACAGACCGGCTATGTGGCGGCGGCGCAGCAATATTATCGCCTGGCCGAACTGCGTTACCGCCAGGGCGTGGACAGCTACCTGACGCTGCTGGACGCGCAGCGCACGCTGTATACGGCGCAGCAGTCGCTGATCGCCGCACAGCAGACCGCGTACGACAATCAGGCGACCCTGTATAAAGTGTTGGGCGGCGGGGTTGCCGCCGAGCGGCAGGGGGACGGCGTCATCGCCGATAAGGCGGCGCTCAGCCGCTAACCGTCGACCGCGCGCGCCAGAAGTGTGGCTGCGCGCGGTTTACTTATGGAAAGTGTAAAGAAACGGAAAACCCGCGCGGCGGCCCGAACTCGCCGCGGCGGGCAGAGTCAGACAGATAATTGCATTCACCTTTTCTTCATATCGGCTCGAGGTCGTCATGGCAGAAGACATTCAGCAACAGGTCATCGCGCTTATCGCCGCATTCAACGCACCAGGGCGGCAGAAGAAGGGGGCGGTCATCACCCCGGAAACCGAGATTAACACCGCGCTCAACCTGTCGTTCAGCGACTCCAACACGCTGATGCGCCGCTACTTCGATACCTTCGGCGTCGACAGCAGCAACTACAACCACGAGCTGTATTTCCAGCCGCCGAGCAATACCGGGCGCTGGTTTTCTCCCTCCGCCTGTAAAGAACACACCCGGCCGCTGTGCGTATCGATGCTGGTGCGCTCGGCGCGCGCCAAACGCTGGCTGTACGACATCCATTTTCTTATCGAGCAATTGCGCTAGCGCCAGGTTACTGCTCCAGCAGCTCGGCGAATTTCGCCAGCCACTGCGGATGCGCCGGCCAGGCCGGGGCGGTGACCAGATTGCCGTCGACATGCGCCTGATCGATGCCGATCTCCGCATAATGGCCGCCGCCGAGCCGCACCTCCGGGGCGCAAGCCGGGTAGGCGCTGCAGGTGCGGCCCTTCAACACCCCAGCCGCCGCCAGCAGCTGCGGGCCGTGGCAAACGGCAGCGATCGGTTTTTTGGCGGCGTCGAACGCCTGCACCAGCGCGATCACGTCGGGATTCAGCCGCAGGTATTCGGGCGCCCGACCGCCGGGGATCAACAACGCGTCATAGTGCTCTTCCTTGGCGGCGGCAAAGTCGGCGTTCAGGGTGAAACGATGACCGGGTTTCTCGCTGTAGGTCTGCGCGCCGTCAAAGTCGTGGATCGCGGTCTGGATGTAGTCGCCGACGGCTTTGTCGGGGCACACGGCATCCACCCAATGGCCAAGCATTTGCAATGCCTGAAACGGCACCATGGTTTCGTAATCTTCGGCGTAGTCGCCGACCAGCATCAGGATTTTTTTCTTGCTCATGATCACAACTCCAGCAGGAGGGGGAATGCCTAAGGTATAGCCCAGCGCCCCTGGGAATGCGAACCGTAAAGCGCCTATCTATACTCGTGATACTGCGGCGCTTTCTCGCCGCTCAACCCAGGGAGGATCCCCGATGCTGAATCTGGCTACCTTGCTTGAAGAAAGTGCGCGCACCTGGCCGGAACGGCCGGCGGTGATACAGGACGATATACTGCTCAGCTATCGGGCGCTGAATGAAATGGCCAACCGGGTGGCGAATTTGTTGGTCGCGCGCGGCGTGCGGCCCGGTGAACGGGTGGCGCTGGCCTGCACAAACCGGCCGGAGTTTCCGGCTATCTATTACGGCATTCTCAAAAGTGGCGCGGTGGTGGTGCCGCTGAATATTCTGCTTAAAAGCGCAGAATTCGACTATTACCTGGCGGATTCGGCGGCGGTGGCGCTGTTCTGTTTCGAGGGCAGCAGCGGCCTGCCGTTGGGGGAAGAGGCGCTGCGGGCGGCGGCGAAGGCGGAGCAATGCCGTGAGGTGTTTATCATCGGCGATCGGCTGCCGCTCGAAGGCGAACGTTTCAGCACGGCGATAGCCGCACAGGCCACCGAGTTCGCTTCGGCCGCGACGCTCGAAAGCGACACGGCGGTGGTGCTGTATACCAGCGGCACCACCGGCCGGGCCAAAGGGGCTGAGTTGACCCACGCCAACCTGGTGCTTAACGCGCTGGGATCGGTGAGGCTGTTCGACGGCTCGGAAACGGATCCCGATCGCCATCTGGTGACGTTGCCGCTGTTCCACACGTTTGGTTCGACGGTGCAGATGAATGCCGGATTTTCCGCCGCCGCCACCCTGGTGCTGGTCGAACGCTTCGACGCCGCGCAGGCCATCGCGCTGATGCAGCGGCACGGCATTACCTTTTTTGCCGGCGTGCCGACCATGTATTGGGCGTTGTTGAATGCGCTGGATGAGCATACGGATATCGAGCGCCTGCGCAGCACGCTGCGTATGGCGGTGTCCGGCGGGGCCAGCCTGCCGGTGCAGATCCTGGAGGATTTCTCGCGCCGCTTCGGCGTCAACATTCTCGAAGGGTATGGGCTGTCGGAAACCAGCCCGGTCGCCACCTTTAACCATCCGCACCGCGTGACCAAACCCGGCTCTATCGGCCAACCGATCTGGGGCGTGGAGGTTCGCTTGCTCGACGTCACCGGGCAACCGATCGACGGTGTCGATCAGGTGGGAGAGATCGCGGTGCGCGGCTACAACATCATGAAAGGCTATCTGAACCGTCCCGAGGCGACGGCGGAAGTGCTGGAAAACGGCTGGTTCCGCACCGGCGATCTGGCGCGCCGCGATGCCGACGGCTTCTATTTCATCGTCGATCGGGCCAAGGACATGATCATTCGCGGCGGGTTCAACGTCTATCCGCGCGAGATTGAAGAGGCACTGATTCGCCATCCGGCGGTGTCGTTGGTGGCGGTGATCGGTGTCGAGCATCCTTCGCTGGGTGAAGAGATCAAAGCGGTGGTGGTGTTGAAAGAGACGGAGGAGCCGATCGAGGAAGAGGCGCTGATCGCCTGGAGCCGGGAGAGGCTGGCGGCGTTCAAGTATCCGCGTATCGTCGAGTTTGTCGAACGCTTGCCGATGACCAGTACCGGTAAGGTGTTGAAACGCTGTTTGCGCTGAGGAAAATCCGGCCTGCCGGGGCAGGCCGGGAAACGGGTATCAACCTGGGTAGATGCCACGCTCTTTACGTGCGGTCAGGATGCGCTCACAAGCCACGATATAAGCGGCGGTGCGCAGGCTGCACTCTTTCTCTGCGGCCTTGTTCCAGACGTGGACCATCGCGTCGGTCATGATCTTGTCCATACGCTCGTTGATCTCGGACTCGCTCCAGAAGTAACTCGCCATGTCCTGCACCCACTCGAAGTAACTGACCGTTACGCCGCCGGCGTTACAGATAACGTCCGGAACCACGGTGATGTTACGGGAACGCAGAATGTCGTCCGCTTCTGGGAAGGTTGGGCCGTTAGCCCCTTCCAGCACCAGCTTGGCGCTGAGGATTTCGGCGCGCTGACGGGTGATCTGGCCTTCCAGCGCCGCAGGGATCAGGATGTCCATGTCAACCGACCAGAACGCTTCGCTTTCGATCTCGCTGGCGCCTGGGAAACCGGCGATCTGCTTGTGCTTGGCCTGGTATTCGGTCAGCGCGGCCAGATCGATGCCGTTGGCGTTGAACAGGGTTGCGGAGTGGTCCTGGATGGTGACGACGCGAGCGCCGACGCCGACGAACAGGCGAGCCGCTTCGCTGCCCACGTTACCGAAGCCTTGCACCGCCACTTTGGCGCCTTCGATCTGCACGCCCAGACGCTTGGCCACTTCGCTGCCGGTGACAAACACGCCGCGGCCAGTCGCTTTCTCACGGCCCAGGGAGCCGCCGAGGTGGATTGGCTTACCGGTTACCACGCCGGTGATGGTGGTGCCGTGGTTCATGGAGTAGGTATCCATCATCCAGGCCATCACTTTGGCGTTGGTGCCGACGTCCGGCGCAGGAATGTCTTTCTGTGGCCCGATGATGAAGCCGATTTCGCTGGTGTAGCGGCGGGTCAGTCGCTCCAGTTCACCTTCAGACAGTTTGAACGGATCGACGCGGATGCCGCCCTTGGCGCCGCCGTACGGCAGGTTGACCGCGGCGCACTTGATGGTCATCCAGGCGGACAGGGCCATCACTTCGTTCAGATCGACGTCAGGGTGGAAGCGGATACCGCCTTTACCCGGCCCGCGCGACAGGTTGTGCTGTACGCGGAAGCCTTCGAAGTGACGGATGGTGCCATCGTCCATCTGCAGCGGGATATCGACAATCAAAGCGCGTTTAGGGTGACGCAGCGTATCAACCCAGCGTGAGAGGTCGCCGAGGTAAGGGGCGACGCGATCGATTTGTTGCAGATATGTAGCCCAAGCGGTGGTGCTGCTGTCTGAAGCGTAGGATAGCTTTTCCATAACCAACCTTTATATTTTAGAGGTATTTATTTCGTTTAACCGTGGATTAGCAAGCGCATAACACTTTGCGCCGCTAAATTTACCACTAATTATGCCGGTTGTTAGCCCCCCGCTCATCGGGCCAGCGGACGGTTTTTCGCCGCCTGCAGGGCGGTAAATGAATAGTTAATTACTTTTCGCCGGCCGTTAGCGGGCGCATGCATACTTTATGCATATAAAACGCATAAAAACCCTTTATATCTATTTTTCAGAAGCTTGAATGTGATCAAAAAGTTTCATTTTATTTAACTGCTATGTTGACAATGGCGTTTCCCCTCGGCAGCGTTAAAATCCTGTTAAAACGCCGTCTGCCGCCGCGTTTTGCCTGGGCAGCGAGAAGCATGATTCGGGGTTGTTTTACGGTATTGCGGCAGAAGAGTGGGCTGAAAAGCGTGTTCACCTGAAACGGACGGGTGACCGCGAGCGGCCGGCCACCCGTTCTGGTTTGGCGAATCAGCGTTTAAAGAAGACCGCGCCGCGGTGGCGTGGTCATCCGATACGCATTAGGCGCCGGTATGCTGATAGCGTTGTAATTCCACCGGTTCAGCGCCGATACTCGCCAGATATTCTTTGACGGACGCCGGCGCGGAAGCTTGCGTAAATTGGTAGATGTTTTCATCCGCATCCAACAGCGTCTCCCATTTTACAATGTTCACCCAACGAGGCTCATTGTCTACGCTGATGCCCGAGTCACGCGAAATGAACCCGTTTTGGTTCGAGATAAATTCCTCTTCAACGCGCTTGTCCAATACGGCAAACGCTTCAGGGCTGAGTGAGGCCGGCAGTTTAAAACTTGAAATTTCAATAATGTAGCTGTTGGCGAAACAGTCCGCCTTGGATTCATAATTCATAATAAAAGTCCTTTAAATTAAATTGCTTATACAACTCAAATTAAGCTGCATCCTTATTGCAGTACTGCAGGTTAAATTTATTCCTGATGTCTGAAACAAATAATTAGGAATAATCTGAATTGGCGCTTTGCTTTATGCAAAACATGATGATTTGTATGAGATTTTTCTTGCATAAGGGAGTTTGCTAATCAACTCACCAACGGCCTGAAGCAATAATTCAATAACGGTGGTGCGGTTATTAATGTCATTGGCAAGGGGGCGGTTTTTAAATAAAAAACGGTAGGTGAACGGCGTGGTTAACCTATTTCCGTTTTCTCTTTGAAGGGGCGGGCGTTATTTCGCCAGCGACCGGCAATGGCCAATCATGCCCCCCCGTCGGGATAAAAGGTCACTTGCGGCGCAGCCGGTAGTGAGGGGGGAACCAACGCCATCCGCTCGGCAAGCGGCGGCAACTGCGGTATGCTAAGCGGCTGAACAACAAACCAAACCGGGCTATACGGAGACACCCCAGCGTGGCGAATTCTTCTTCTCAACTTGAACTGTTGCGGTCGGTCGCCGACGGCATCGCGGCCCTGTTTTTCCCGAATGCGGAAGTGGTGATCCACGATTTGGCCGCCAACAAGATAGCCTACCTGGCGAACAACCTGTCGAAGCGCAAACCGGGCGACGACGCGGGGCTGGAAGATTTCACGTTTGATGGCGGCGCCAACGTGACCGGCCCCTACGAAAAGCTGAACTGGGACGGCAAAAAGATGCGCTCGGTGAGCATCGCCGCGCGCAACGAGCAGGGTAACCCCAGCTATCTGCTGTGCATCAACCTGAGCACCGCGATGTTCGAGGACGCCCGCAACGCGCTGGATATGTTCCTGTCGGTCACGCGATTGCAGCCGCAGCCGCAACAGCTGTTCAAAGACGACTGGCAAGAGAAGATCAATACCTTCCTGCATGACTGGCTGCGGCGCGAGAACGCTGCGCTCGGCGCGCTGAGCCGCGAACAGAAACGGCGGCTGGTCAGCGATCTCTATCATCAGGGGGCGTTCAAGGCCAAAAGCGCGGCGGACTATATCGCCAACGTGCTGTCGATGGGGCGCGCTACGGTGTACAAGCATCTGCGGGAATTGAAGCAAGAGTAAACGCGGCGGGAAAGGTGGAAGAAAGGGGCGGCGCTGGCCGCCCCTTTTCGTTACCAGCGGTAGTTCACCGAAGCGATGACGCTGCGGCCGCTGCCGTAGAAGCAGGCGTACTCGCCGCTGCAGGATGAAACGTATTTCTTGTCCGTCAGGTTCTGCACGTTGAGCTGCAGCGCCGCACCGCGCAGCGCCGGCGAGGCCTGGCCGAGATCATATTTCACCATGGCGTCGTACAGCGTGTAGTGCGGCACATCGTACTGGCCGGTGGCGTCGGCCGGCGCATCGCCGATGTAACGCACGCCGCTGCCGACGGTCAGGCCGTTGAGCGCGCCGCTCAGGAAGCTGTAGCTGCCCCAGGCGGACGCCGCGTGGCGCGGAATGCCCGCCGGGCTGTGGCCGATTTCGTCGGCCGAGTTGGAGTCTTTGGTCACCACGTCGGTGTAGGTGTAGGCGGCGATCAGCTTGATCTCCGGCGTCGGCTGAGCGTGCACTTCCGCCTCAATCCCTTTGGATTTCACCTCACCGATCTGCTCGTAGGCGGAGGTGAGACGGTTGTAAGACGCCACATTGCGTTGGGTGATGTCGAACCAGGAAAGGGTCAGCAGGGTGTTGCCGCCCGGGATCTGGTACTTCACGCCCACCTCGGTTTGTTTGCCGGTGGTCGGCTTGAGCGGGTCGGCGCCCGGCGCGCTCGGGTACAAGTTAGGATCGAACGAGGTGCTGTAGCTGACGTACGGCGAAATGCCGTTGTCGAAGGCGTAGAGCAGGCCCGCACGGCCGGTGAACTGGGCATCGTTGTAGGTCTGCTCTTTGCCGCCGCTGGTGCGATCGCGGGTGTTGACCTGCGACCAGTCCTGACGGCCGGACAGCAACAGATTCCAGTTATTCCACGCCAGCTGGTCCTGCAGATACACCCCGACCTGATTCAGCGTCTTCAAGTCGCTGGAAGCCAGCGCCAGCGTGCTGCCATCGATGCTGGGGCGAACCGGGTTGGCCCAGTCGATCGGGTAATCGTTGCCGCGATCGCGATACATCTTCGAATCGATATGGCTGTAGCGGTAATCCAATCCGCCCAGCACCGTGTGCTTCACCTCGCCGGTGTCGAACAGGCCCTTCAGTTGGTTATCCACGCCAAACTCGTTGGTCATCTGCGTTTCATGCTGCGCCATGCGGGTGACGGTGTGGTCGTTGACCTTCGAGTTTACGTTATAAACCAGATATTTATAGTCCTCATCACGGTGGGTGAAACGCAGGTTCTGGGTAAACGACAGCGCATCGCTGAAGTTGTGCTCGAGGCTGTAGCCGATCGACGCCTGCTCGCGCCGCGACTTGTTGAAGCTGGGTTCGCTGATGTTGAAGTCATAGGGCACATAGCCCGCGCTGGTCGGGAACAGCGTGCCGGCGCGCGGCAGGAAGTTGCGCGATCCGGCTTTCGGATCGTTCTGGTAGCTGGTCAGCAGCGTAAAGCTGGTGTCTTCGTTCGGCAGCCAGGTGAAGGCCGGGGCAATGGCCACCCGTTGCTGCTTGCTGTCTTTGACAAACTCATGTTCGGTTCTGGCGATACCGTTCAGGCGATAGAACAGGGTGTTGTCGTCGTTGAGTTTGCCGCCGAAGTCGAACGCCGTTTCCGCCAGATGACGGTTGCCGGTGCTGAATTTAACTTCGTGAATGCTCTGGGCAGTAGGGCGTTTGCTGGTCATCACCACCACGCCGCCGGGGCTGACCTGGCCGTAAAGCACGCCGGCCGGGCCGTGCACCATTTCCACACGCTCCAGCAACCAGGGATCGATCTGCCCGGCGCCGCCGTTTTGGCTAGAGAGGCCAAAGTGCAGGCCGTCGAGCAGCTTGGGCGCGTAGCGGAAGCCGCGGCTGATCACTTCGTCATTGCGGTTGGAATTGCCGCGATAGGTGGTGACCACCCCGCTGGTGTAGTTCAAGGCGTCGGCGACCGACGCCGGTTCCTGGTCGTTCATTTGCTCGCGCGTCACCACCGAGATGGACTGCGGGGTTTTGCTCAGCGGGGCGGCGGTTTTGGTGCCGGCGGCGCTCTCTTTGGCGACGATCCCTTTGACGGGCGCGGTCACGCTGCTCTGCGCGTCGGCGGTCACCACCATCGTCTCGTCCGCCGCGGCAAAAGCGTTTTGCGCGAAGGGCAGTAGCGCCAGCGTCGCCCCCAGCAACAGCCGGTTGGCGGACATCGCCTCTGCACTATCGTTTTCTATCCCTTTGTTTCTAATATTCATTATCTCTCCTGCATGCCTACTTTTGTGTGTAATGCCACCCTGATAAACCCCGCAATGCCGATGAATACGGTTTCCCTCGTCGACGCGGAGACGTCGCGTTTGCACGACGGCAAAAATCCGACAAATAGTATTGAAAATGATAATGAGTATCAATACGATTGTCAGGTTTTGTAAAAGTCACGCACGTTATGTAAGGGGCGCTATGGAGTTTTTGCCGGAAAAGAGGCCAGAACACGGCCATGAGGGATTGGCGGCGCACTGGCTGCGTGAGGCGGCGGCGGGGCAACCCGCATGGTGGCAGAAGGTTGCCGCTCATGGCACGCCTGTCGTCGACGCGCACGATGAACAGCACGTCAGAATGACCTGGCTATGGCGCGATCCTGCCGGCGACGAGCGGCTCTCGCCGATATGCCGCGTCTATGCCGATATCAACGGCATTACCGACCATCACAGCACGACCCCCAGCAGCCTGAAAAGGCTCCCCGGCACCGACGTTTGGTACGGCGCGGCCGTTGTCGATCGCCGCTGGCGCGGCAGTTACAGCCTGATCCCGATTACGGCGCGAGATCTTCCTCCCGTCTTTAGCGACGACGAAACGTTGCGCGATCGCCAGCAGCGCGCCTGGTGGGTATCGCTGTTCCCGTTGGCGATCGCCGATCCGCTGAATCGCACCTCGCTGGGGCCGGCTTATCGCCCGCGCGCCGTTTCCCTGGCTCAGGGGCCGGACGCGGACGACCAAAGCGCCTGGCAGGCCGCCGATCGGCCGTTGGATGAAGCGCGGCTACAGCTTTTTCACTGGCACAGCGAACGGCTGGGCACCCGGCGGCGCGTGTGGCTGTATGCCGGCGGCGAGGCGGCGGACAACGCGAACCGCCCGCTGGTGCTGCTGCTCGACGGCCAGAACTGGATCGAAAGGCACGCATTGCTGCCGGTGATTGAGAACGAGACCGCAAAAGGGCATCTGCCGCCCGCGTGCTGGCTGCTGATCGATGCGATCGATGGCGAACACCGGGAAAACGAACTTCCTTGCAACGCCGCCTTTTGGCAGGCGGTGATCGACGAACTGCTGCCGCAGGCGCAGCGGCGCGAACCGTTCAGCGAAGAGGGGGCGCGCACCGTGGTCGCCGGCCAGAGCTACGGCGGGCTGGCGGCGTTATACGCCGGCCTGCACTGGCCCGAGCGCTTCGGCCATGTGCTGAGCCAGTCCGGCTCCTTCTGGTGGCCCACGGTGCAATTCGTTACCCAGTTTGAAAAACGCCACGAGTTGGAGGAAGGCTGGTTGATACGCCAGGTTCGGCAGCGCGGCGCGACCGCGCCGACGCTCACCGTGATTCAGCAAGCCGGCGATCGGGAGGCGGACATCGAATTCGTCAATCGCCAGATGCACCAGGCGCTGACGGCGGCCGGGCATCGTGCCGACTACCGCGTGTATTCCGGCGGACATGACGCGCTCTGCTGGCGCGGCGGTCTGGTGGACGGCGTGCGCCGGCTGCTTTCCGCAATGAAGTAATTCCACATTTTGACAGACAGGTAAGGCAAATGACTCAGGAACAACAAAACCCGTTCGATGACGAAAGTCTCCGTTTCTCCGTGTTGGTCAACGCGCAACAGCAGTACTCGCTGTGGCCGCAGTTTGCCGATACGCCGCCGGGATGGCGCGTGTTGATGGGGCCGGCGTCGCGCGGTGAATGTATCGACTATATCGAAGCGCACTGGCAGGACATGCGGCCGGCGTCGTTGAAAGCGGCGGATGCGCCGCGTTAATCGCCGCACAGCCACATCGCTACATTCCGTTTGAGGAAAAGGACAGACACCATGTCAGAAACGCTTTCTTTGCCGGATACTCAGGTCGAGTATCGGGATTATCCGCTGGTTGCGGCGCAACCGGGGATCTGGATTGCCGACCAAATCGCGCTGCGGCGCAACAGCTTTGCCGTGGCGCACTACACCGAACTGCACGGCGATATCGATCGTTCGGCGCTGGAGCGCGCGATTCGCCAGGGGCTGGCGGAGGCGGATACGGTTCAGGCGCGCTTCTTTGAGGCGCAGGACGGCCAGCCGGTGCAACGTTTACCGCTGAACGCGGATCCCGCGCGGGTGCTGGCGCCGGAGTGGTTTGACTTCAGCGCGCGGCCAGACGCCGAACAGGCGGCGCTGGCGCTGATGCACGACGATCTGGCGCAGGATCTGCCCGCGGACGGCGAGCGCCCGCTCTATCGCCATGCGGTGATCCGCATCAGCGCCGATCGCTGGTTCTGGTACCAGCGCTTTCATCATCTGACCCTGGACGGCTTCAGCTTCGAGGCCATCACCCGCCGGATCGCCGATATCTACCGCGCGCTGCGCCACGGGCTGTCGCCGGCGGCCTCGCCGTTTACCCCGTTCGGCAAGGTGGTGGAAGAGTTTCAGCAATGGCAAACGTCGCCCGCACGCCAGCGGGCGGCCGAATTCTGGCGGCAGCATCTGCGCGATCTGCCGTCGCCGCTGTCATTGGCGACGGAAAACCGCGAGGTCGAACCGGGCGCTCGGCCGCTCAAACAGGCGCTGGTGCTGCCGGAGTCGCTGTTTGACGAAGCGCTGCGCGATGCAGCGCTGCAGTCGTTGCAACCGGCCGATATCGTCACGGCGGCGCTGGCGATGTATCTGGCGCGCATGAGCGGCGAAACCCGGCTCTCCATCGGTTTTCCTTTCATGCGCCGCATGGGCTCGCAGGCGCTGGCGGCGATCGGCCCGGTGGTTAACGTGCTGCCGCTGCTGCTGAACGTGACGCCGGAGATGTCGCTGGCGGACGTCTGCCAGGCCACCGCGGCGGAAATCAAACAGGTGCGGCGCCATCAACGCTATGAGGCGGAGCAGATCAAACGCGATCTCGGCCTGGTCGGCGGCCATCAGGAGCTGTACGGCCCGGTGGTCAACGTCAAGGTTTACCACAGCGCCTTGTCCTTCGACGGTCAAGCGGCCGTTACCCATACGCTGGCGATGGGGCCGGTCGACGACCTCGAGTTTGAGATCGGTTTTCGAAGCGGCGTGCTGACGCTGTCGTTGGTGGCCAACCCGGCCAAATACGCGCCGCGCACCTTGCAAGGCCATGCGGAGCGCATTGGCCATTGGCTGCAGCAACTGGCGCGGCGGCCGCATCAGCCGAACGGTCAACTGGCGCTGGTCAGCGAAGGGGAGCTGCGCCAACTCGCGGCCTGGGGGCGCGGCGCTGAGCTGACGCCGCCGGCGGGCATGGTGTCGATCATGGACGCTTTCCAGCGTCAGGTTGAGCGACAGCCCGAGGTGTTGGCGGTGACCTGCGGCGATGTGCGCCTCAGCTACCGTCAACTCAGTGAACGGGTGATGCAACTGGGGCGCGTGCTGATCGAAAGCGGCATCGGCGCCGAAGACGTGGTCGCCATCGGCATTCCGCGCTCGGTGGACACGCTGGTTGCGCTGTTTGGCGTGTTGGCCAGCGGCGCGGCCTATATGCCGCTCGATCTGGATTATCCGCGCGAACGTCTGGCGCTGATGTGCGACGACGCGCGGCCGGTGATGCTGCTGACCCACAGCGACACGCGGGCCAACATGCCGGATCTGCCGCAGATCATGTGCCTCGATGAGGCGCAATGCCGGGCGCGCTGCGCGGCCGCCGAGGCCGCGCCGATATCGGACGAAGAGCGGCGCGCGCCGCTGAACGAGGCGCATCTGGCCTACATGATTTACACCTCCGGTTCGACCGGCAAACCCAAAGGCGTGATGTCCACGCACCGCGGGCTGCTGAACCTGTTCTTGTCGCATCAGGCCTCGCTGTTCGGCCCGGCGATTGAAAAATTCCAGGCTCGCCGCGGGCGGCGTCTGCGCGCCGGGCATACCGCTTCGTTCTCTTTCGACTCCTCCTGGGAGCCGCTGTTCTGCATGATGATGGGCAGCGAACTGGTTATCTTCGATGAAGAGCTGCGCCGCGACCCCTGGGCGTTGCTCGAACAGACCCAACAGACCCCGATCGATCTGCTGGACATCACGCCGTCGTTCCTCTCGCAGTTGGTGGATTGCGGCCTGCTGAAGGGACAGTTTCCGCTGCCGGCGTTTGTGATGATCGGCGGCGAGGCGGCGACACCGACGCTGTGGAACCTGATGCGGCAGCATCCGGAAGTCGAGATCCATAACTATTACGGCCCGTCCGAATACACCGTCGATACCCTCGGCGCGCCGGTCACGGCCGCAGACCAGCCGGTGATCGGGCGCCCCCTGGCCAATACCGAAGTCTGGCTGCTCGACAGTCGCCTGCAGCCGGTGCCGATCGGCGCGGCGGGGGAACTGTACATTTCAGGCAAGGGCATCGCGCGCGGTTACCTGCGCCGCCCGGATCTGACGGCGGCGCGCTTTGTCGCCAATCCGTTCGCCGACGGCGAGGTGATGTACCGCAGCGGCGATCTGATGCGTTGGAGCGCGGACGGCCAGCTGGTGTTCATTGGCCGTACCGATCACCAAATCAAGGTGCGCGGCTTCCGCGTCGAGCTGGGTGAAGTGGAGAGCGCGCTGGCTGCCTTGCCGGACGTGGGGCGGGCGGTGGTGATCGCCGAGCCGATCGGCGCTACCTATCGCCTGATCGGTTACTGCTCGGTGCAGGATGACGCGCGGCGCGCCTCACCCGCGCTGCAGAGCGAGCTGCTGGGGCAGTTGGCGCAGCGTCTGCCGGATTACATGGTGCCGGCGATCCTGGTGGTGATGCCGGAGCTGCCGCTTAACGTTAACGGCAAGATTGACCGTCAGGCGCTGCCCAAACCGCAGGAGACGCTGGCGCAAAGCCTGCGCGAGCCGGCCACCGAGCAGGAAAGGCTGATTTGCCGCGCCATGGCGCAGCTGTTGGGGATGGAGCGCGTCGGTGCCGACGACGATTTCTTCGCGCTCGGCGGCGACAGCATCTCGGCGATGGGGCTGGGCACCGCCCTGCGGCGCAACGGGTATCTGCTGCGGCCGCGTGAGATCTTCGCGCTGCACACCCCCGCGCGCATGGCGCAGGCGATGCAGCCGCTGGCCGTTGGATCTCAGGCCGCGCGCAGCGTGCAGCAAGGCCCGATCGACGGGCTGCCGATCCTGCACTGGTTTGCCGAGACGGGCGACATGCATCGTCTCTTCGCGCACGGCGTTTTCCTGCGCGTGCCTGCCGAATTGCAACCGGCACAGCTGCGTTATGCGTTGGAACAGCTGCGTACGGCACACCCGGCGCTGGGCGCGCGGATCCGCGACGGCCAGTTGGTGGTTGAAACCGCCGCCGCCGGTGAATTGATGCAGCGTCATCCCGTATCCGGCGATCTGGAAACCGCGGCGGAACAGGCGTTTGATGCCGCGCTGGCGCGCCTCAATCCGGCCGAGGGCAGCATGATGCAGGCCATCTTGTTGCAGCGTGACGGGCAGAGCCTCGGGCTGGTGCTGGCGATCCACCACCTGGTGGTTGACGGCGTTTCCTGGCGCATCCTGCTCGACGAACTGCGGCAAGCGGCCGACAGCGCCATGCAGGGGCAGCCGATCGCGCTGCCGCCGGAGGAAACCTCGCTCTATGAGTGGTCCGCGCGTTTACGGGCCGACGCCGAACGCCGGGAAACCGAGCTGCCGTTCTGGCGGCAGATGCTGGCGGACGGCGTGCCGCGCTTGGGGCGCCGCGCGCTGGATCTGCAGACCGATCGTCTCGCTTCGGTGAGCGAACGGCGCACGCTGCTCGACAGCCGGCTGACCGCCGCGCTGCTGGGCGCCTTGCCGCAGGGATACCGCGCTCAGGTCGAAGAGATCATGCTGTGCGCGCTGGCGCTGGCCTGCCGGCGTCATTTCCAGGCCGCTTCGCTGCGTCTTTCGCTGGAGTCGCACGGCCGCGCCGAACTGGACGATAGCCTCGATCTGGCGCGCACCGTCGGCTGGCTGACGGCGGAGTACCCGCTGTGCATCGAACTGCATGACGCCGAACACCACGAGGCCGTGCGCGCGGTGAAACGGGTGACGCGCGCGGTGGCCGATCGCGGCATCGGCTATGGTCAACTGCGCTATTTACATCCGCAGCGTGACGAACTGGCCGCGCTGGCGCAGCGCAATGCGCCGGAGATTTTGTTCAACTACCTCGGGCGCTTCGGCCAGGATGAGGGACACTGGACGCCGCAGCGCAGCCGGACCCGTTTCCGCGACGCCTTCGCCGTGGCGCAGGATACGCAGCAGGCGCTGTGTTATGGGCTGGAAGTGAACATCTTTGTCGAAGAGCGGCGCGACGGCGCGTGTCTGGCGATCAACTGGAGCTGGCTGGAGGCCATCTTCAGCGCGAGCGACATCGAGGCGCTGCATAGGGGCATCGAGCAGGCCGTGCGTGCGCTGTGCGAGTTTGCTGAACGGCATCCCGAACGCGCAGCGGCAACGTTGACGGCGGCCGAGATCGCCCAACCGAACGTCGACGATGAAACGCTGCGCGCCTGGGAGCGGGAGTATGGGCCGTTGGCCGATGCGCTACCGCTGTTGCCCTTGCAGCACGGCTTGCTGTTCCATGCCCAGACGGCGCAGCAGGGCGGCAGTTATAACTCGCTGACGCGCCTGAGCCTCTGCGGCGAACTGGACGCGCCACGGCTCCAGCAGGCGCTGGATGCGGTGATCCGCCGCCATCCGCAGCTGGCCGCCCGGTTCAACCGCGAGGGCGAACCGCTGCAGCTGATACCGCAGGAAAGCCATTGGCCGCTGGACAGCCTCAGGCTGCCGCCGCTGTCCGCCGAACAAGAAATGCAGGCGCTGAATGAGCTGGAGCAGATAGAGCTGCAGCGCGATCTGTTTAACCAGCCGGGCGCGATGCTGCATGCGCTGTGGGTCAAACACGGCGAGAGCGAACGCTGCACGCTGTTCCTCAATGCCCACCACCTGATCGTCGATGGCTGGTCGACGCCGGTGGTGCTCAACGATCTGATGCTCGCATTGCGTGAAGGGATAACGGCGTTGCCGCCGCTGCGTTCGAACTATGCCGATATCGTGCGCCGCCTGGCCGCGCGGGATGCCGACGCCTCGCGCCGCATCTGGCGCGAGACGCTGCAGGACGTACGGCCAACGCTGCTGTTTGGCGAGACGCAGGACGACCGCGTGTTTGAGCTGGAAATGACGCTGCCGCCGGCGGAGGAACAGCGTTTGCTGACCCTGTGCCGCGAACGCGGGCTGACGCTCAATACTGTGATGCAGGGCATCTGGGCGCTGCAGCTGGCTGGCTGTTGCGGCCATCAGGACGTGGTGTTCGGCTCGCCGGTTTCCGGGCGGTTTGGCCAGATCGACGGCGTGGAAGAGCACGTTGGCCTGTTCAGCAACACGCTGCCGGTACGCGTACGGCTGGAAAACGGCCGGCCGTTGACGGAACAGCTGACCGCTCTGCAACACCGGCAGATTGAACTGCTGGAGCACGACGATTTGGGATTGGGTGAGATCCAGCACCTGGCCGGCGCGGGCACGCTGTTCGATACGCTGTTGGTGGTAGAGAACTACCCGGACAACGATGCCTTGCTCGGCGGCACAGGTTCCCTGCGCTGCGACGCCATCCGCAACAAAGGCTATACCCACTATCCGCTGACGTTGCTGGTGCTGCCCGGCGAGCGTCTGCGTCTGCTGATGGAGTACCGTGACTCGGTGCCGCAGCCTGAACGCTTCGCCGCGCGGCTGATGGCGCTGCTGCAACAATGGATTGCGCAACCGGATCTGCCGTTGCCGCGCTGGCAATTGCAAACCCCGCAGGAACAGGCGTTGATCGCGGCGGTCAACCGCACCGCACAGGCGGTAGCGGACACCACCTTGCATCAGGCGATCGCCGATCAAGCTCGGCGCACGCCGGAACGCATCGCGTTGCAGGATGCCGGGCACACCCTCAGCTACCGTGACATGCAGCGCCAGGCCGCGCTGTTGGCCGAACGGCTGACGGCGGCGGGCATTCAGCCGGGCGATATCGTCGCGGTGGCGTTGCCGCGTTCCGTGCGCCTCAGCCTGGCGCTGACGGCGATTGTGCAAACCGGCGCCGCCTGGCTGCCGCTGGATACCGGTTACCCGGATGAGCGTCTGGCCTACATGGTGGCAGACGCCAAGCCACGGCTGATTATCACCGAGAGCGCCTTGGATGCCCGTTTTGCCGCGCTGGCGCCGACGTTGCGGTTCGATGCGCTGGACGACAGCGGGCGCGAACCGATGCAGCGCGCACCGGCGGGGAACGGCGATTATCCCGCCTACGTCCTGTATACCTCGGGCTCTACCGGGCGGCCGAAAGGGGTGGTGGTGAACCACCGGGCGATCGTCAACCGTCTGTTCTGGATGCAGCACGAGTATGCGCTCGATGCGCAGGACGTGGTATTGCAGAAAACGCCGTGCAGCTTCGACGTTTCCGTCTGGGAGTTCTTCTGGCCGCTGATGGTCGGCGCGCGTCTGGTGATGGCGCCGCCGGAGGCGCACCGCGATCCGCAGGCGCTGACGACGGTGATCGACGATTATGGCGTAACCACGCTGCATTTCGTTCCGTCCATGTTGGCTATCTGGGTTGAGGCGCTGAACGAACGTGCGCCGCAGCGCGCCGCCGCCAGCCTGAAACGCGTGTTCTGCAGCGGTGAGGCGTTGTCGTGTGAACTAGCATCCCGCTACCAGGCGTTGGTCACCGCGCCGCTGCATAACCTGTATGGCCCGACGGAGGCGGCGGTTGATGTCACCTATCAACCGGCGTCCGGCGAGGCATTGGCGGCGGTGAGCGGCGCCGGCGTGCCGATCGGCAAACCGGTCTGGAACACCCAACTGAGCATTCTCGACGCCATGCTGCGGCCGGTGCCCGTCGGCTGCGCCGGCGATCTCTACCTGCGCGGCATTCAGCTGGCCGACGGCTATCTGCATCGGCCGGGATTGACGGCGCAGCGGTTTGTCGCCGATCCCGCCGGCAACGGGGCGCGCATGTATCGCACCGGCGATATCGCCCGTTGGCTGGAAGATGGCAGCGTCGAGTATTTGGGGCGCAGCGACGATCAGCTGAAGATCCGCGGCCAGCGCATCGAACTGGGCGAAATTGAACAGGCGCTGCTGGCGCAGCCGGGAGTAGCACAGGCGGCGGTGCACGCCATCGAACTGGGTGAGGGCGCGACGGGGCTGGGCGGCGCCGATATGCGGCAGTTGGTTGCCTGGCTGATCGCCCAGCCGGGCGTGACGCTGGATACCGCCATCCTGCATCAGGCGCTGGAGGCGCGTTTGCCGGCGCACATGATGCCGGTCAGCTATGTCATGACCGACAGCTTCCCGCTCAGCGCCAGCGGCAAGCTGGATCGCAAGGCGTTGCCTCGGCCGCAGCTGAGCCCGCAGAGCGGCCGCGTGCCGCACAGCGACAGCGAGCGCCTGCTGGCGGCGCTGTTCAGCGAACTGCTGGGGCGCGAGACGGTGTATGCCGACGACGACTTCTTCGCGTTGGGCGGCCACTCGCTGCTGGCGATGCGCCTGGCGGCGGAGCTGCGTCGGCGCGTCACCCGGCCTTTGAGCGTCGGGCAGATCATGTTCGCCCGCAGTCTGGAGAAAATGGCGCACCTGCTCGATGACGCGCAGGCCGCCGGCTCGGCCGAGAGCCGCGGCGTCGGCGAGTGCCTGCAGCTGCGGGCGGGCCAAGGCCCGGCGCTGTTCTGCCTGCATCCGGCTTCCGGTTTCGCCTGGCAGTACTCGGGGCTGAGCCGGTATCTGCCGGGGAGTTACCCGATCATCGGTCTGCAGTCGCCAAGACCGGACGGCGTCATCGCCACCTGCGAGGACATTGAGCAGATGGTCGATCGTCATCTCGCCACTCTGCGCCGCCTGCAGCCGCAGGGGCCTTACTACCTGCTGGGCTATTCGCTCGGCGGCACGCTGGCGCATTCGATGGCCGCGCGTCTGCAGCAGCAGGGTGAAGAGGTGGCGTTCCTCGGCATGCTGGATACCTATCCGCCGGAAGGCCAGGACTGGACCGGCCCCACCGAGGAAGAGGCGCAGAAGGAGGTGGCGCAGGAACAGGCCGAGTTTATGGCGGAAGATCATGGCGATCCGACGCTGATGGCGGAGAAGGCGGCGATGTTCGACAGCATCGTCGCCAACTATCGTGACGCGGTGCGCCTTCTTTCTCAGGCGCGCAGTCAGCGTTTCCACGGCACGGCGACGCTGTTTGTCGCCGACCGGACGCTGCCGCCATTGATGGACATCAACGCCGTGTGGGCGCCGTATCTGGATCGGCTGCTCTGTCATCACCAAGGCTGCGAGCACGCGGACATTCTGTCGCCGGCCTCGCTGGAGACGCTAGGGCCGCTATTGCATTCGCTGCTGACGCGGCAATACGGGTTGGTATAACGCAACCGGGCCGGGGCGTGCGCCACGGCCCGTACTAAAACATGATATGCAGGACACTATGGCCAGACCTTCTTTTTTTCTCGATTTCAGTTTGCTGAGAAGCAATGCGCATTTTCGTGCGATTTTCTGCGCCCGCATGCTGTCGGTGTTTTCACTCGGCATGCTGGCGGTGGGGGTGCCGATTCAGATCCAGGCGATGACCGGCTCCACGTTGCAGGTGGGCGTGGCGGTGGCGCTGGACGGCGTAGGCATGTTTATCGGCCTGATGTTGGGCGGGGTGCTCGCCGATCGCTACGATCGCCGCAAGCTGATCCTGTTCGCGCGCGGCACCTGCGGGCTGGGCTTTGTCGCCCTGAGTCTGAATGCCTTCGCGCCGGCCCCGTCGCTGTGGGCGCTCTATCTGCTGGCGGCCTGGGACGGGTTCTTCGGCGCGCTCGGCATGACGGCGCTGATGGCGGTGATCCCGCTGCTGGTCGGGCGCGAAAACCTGGCGGCGGCGGGGGCCTTGAGCATGGTGACGGTGCGCATCGGCGCGATCCTGGCGCCGGCGCTGGGGGGGATCATCATCGTGTTCGGCGGCGTCGGTCTCGCTTTCGCCGTCGCGGCGGCAGGGACGCTGGGCACCCTGGTCCCGCTGCTGCGCCTGCCGACGCTGCTGCCGCAGCAGCAGGAGCCGGAACACCCGCTGCGCGCGCTCGCCAGCGGCTTCCAGTTTGTCTGGCGCAATAAGGTGGTCGGCTCGGTGGTGTTGCTGGGGATGTTGATGAGCATCGTCGGCGCCGTCAGGGTGCTGTTTCCGGCGCTGGCGCAGGACGCTTACCACGTCGGCGCGTCCTCTATTGGCCTGATGTACTCCGCAGTGCCGCTCGGTGCGATGCTGGGCGCGCTGACCAGCGGCTGGGTGGGGCGTTTCCCTCGCCCTGGGGTGCTGATCCTGATCGCCGCTATCGTCGCGTTCACCGCCATCGCGTCACTGGGGCTGTTCAGCCATCTGGCGCCGGCGCTGCTGGCGCTGGTGTGTTACGGCTACGCCAATGCCATCGCCTCGCTCTTGCAGTTCATGCTGATCCAGAGCAATACGCCGGATCATCTGCTGGGGCGGGTGAATAGCCTCGGCACCGCGCAGGACGTGACCGGCGATTCGATCGGCGCGCTGGGGCTCGGCGTACTGGGCAGGGTATTTACCCCGTTGATGAGCGTGCTGTCGTTTGGCGCATTCGCCGCCTTGCTGGGCGTGCTGGTGGCCTTCAGCGTGCGCACGCTGCGCCAGTGCCGGCCGGCGGACGCGTTGGTTGAGCACGATGAGCCGGCTCCGGCAACCTCAGCAGCGGCGGACAACTGACCCCTCACGGCGCCGGCTGTTCCGGCCGGTGCCGCTCCCCCCAGTCGCACATCATGTCGATCACCGGGATCAGCGAACGCCCGCGCTCGGACAGGCTGTACTCCACCTTGGGCGGGATCTGCGGATACTCCTTTCTCACCACCAGACGGTCTTTTTCCAGCTCTTTCAACGTCGAGCTCAGCGTCTTATACGAAATGGTGCCGATGCAGCGCTGCAGTTCGTTGAAGCGCAATACCGGCTTATACAACGCCAGCCAGTAGAGAATAATCATTTTGTATTTACCGTTGATCACCGACAGGGTGTAGCCATAACCGGTGTCTTCAAGGCTGATGCCCGTAGGGCTGCAGTGGGATTCGGCGGTCATTTACACTTTCTCCAGGGTAAGTATGTGTCGTGAGTGTGCGTATTTTACATTCTGTCAGCATACCCTAAGATGCGTCGAAACACCTGACTGGAGAGATCAGTATGAAAACGTTGGTGGTAGTGACACATCCCGATATGGCGAACTCGGTGGTCAACAAACGTTGGCTGGAGGAACTGCGGCGCTATCCGGCGCTGTATACCGTGCACGAACTGCATCAGGCCTATCCGGACTGGCAGATCGACGTCGCCAAAGAACAGCAGTTGATTGAAGCGCATGACAACATCGTGCTGCAGTTCCCGATTTACTGGTTCAGCAGCCCGCCGCTGCTGAAAAAATGGCTGGACGACGTGCTCACCTACGGCTGGGCCTACGGTTCTCGCAGTGGCTATAAGATGCAGAACAAGAAACTGGCGCTGGCGGTCACGGCGGGCGTGCGCGCAGAAGATTACGCGCGTGAAGGGCGTTATCGCTACTCGCTGGAGGAGATCTTCCGGCCGTTTGAAGTGACCGCCGATTATGTGCGGGCCGACTATGCTTCGTTCTTTGCCTTTTACGGCAAGGAAGCCGCTTCGGACGGGACGGCAGAGCAGGTTCAGCAACACGAGTTGGACAGCAGCGCGCAGGGCTATCGGGCATTTCTCGCCGCCCTGAATTAAGGGCACGCCCCGGATGCGCCCGGGCGTGCGCATCCGGCTACTCGATGTGAACGCCGAAACCGTCTTGCCCCGGCGCGAGATGCGCTTTCAGCGTCAGCTGCGGGATCAGATAGTCACCGGCGTTCTGCCGCCGGAAGCGGATTGGCTCGGCGTTCCACAGATTATCCAGCCGCTGCCCGAGCTGCTCGCACAGGGCGGCAAAGCGTGCCTCATCGGTTTTGCCGGCGCGGTAGGTGACGAACGGCGGCAGCACCTCGAACCCTGGGTAGTGCAGCATGCCGTGCTGGATCGGGAACAGGATATCGTCGATCGGCCCGTTGATGCCGCGCGGGGCGTAATGGGACTCCCAGCCGCCGGCGGTGACGATCAGCATCGCCCGTTTGCCCGCCAGCGTCCCCTCGCCGTAACGGTCACCCCAATGGGTGTCGGAATGCTCACCGACGCCGTAGGCAAAACCATAGGCATAGACACGCTCGAACCAGCCTTTGAGGATCGCCGGCATCGAGAACCACCACAGCGGAAACTGCAGCAGCACCACGTCCGCCCAGCGCAATTTTTGCTGCTCCCGTTCGATATCGGCGCTCTGCACGCCGTTAGCAAACGCGCGCTGCGAATCCAGCGAAGGATCGAAACGGGGCCCTGATGCGCCTTCCAGGCTGTCGTCGGCGTCAAGCGCCGCTTTCCACTTCATGGCGTACAGATCGGACACCTGTACCTGATGGCCGGCCTGCGCCAGGCGATCAACGGCGAAGTTTTTCAGTGAGCCGGTCAGCGACAGCGGCTCCGGGTGGGCGTAAACAATCAGCACATTCATAACAGCTCTCCTTGGTGTGAGAGCTGCAGGTTAGGGCGTTAGTCGGTATATTAGAAATGAATTACCGTTATCCCAGGTATAACCATGAATAATTTAAGGCGGCTGGATCTCAACCTGCTGGTGACGCTCGACGCGCTGCTGGCGGAGCACAACGTCACGCGCGCGGCGCAGCGGCTCAATTTCTCCCAGCCGGCGGTCAGCGTGCACCTCGCCAAACTGCGGGCGATCTTTGACGATCCGCTGCTGTTGCCCGGCCCGCGCGGCATGCGCCCGACCGCCAGAGCGGAGCAGCTGCGGGAACCGTTACGTCAGGCATTGGCGGCGCTCGAGTTGGCGGTGACGCCGGCGACGCCGTTCGATCCCGCCGTGGCGACCGATACCTGGCGCGTGGCCGCCTTCGACTACGGCGAATCCACCATCGTGCTGCCGGCGCTGAACGGTTTGCGCACGGCGGCGCCGGGCACCCGGCTGGCGGTGCTGGAAATCCCGCCGTCACGCATCGCCAAACGGGCGGAACAGGGGGAGATCGATCTGGCGTTTCACACCCGCGAAGGGGCGCCGCCCGGTCTGCGTCAGCGCACGCTGTTCAGTGAACGCTATGTGCTGGTGGGCCGGGTCGGCCACCCCAAGCTGCATGCCAGGCTGACGCCGGCGCAATTTTGCCAATTGGAGCAGGTGATGGTCTCGCCGGACGGCGGCGGGTTCTATGGCATGACCGACAGGGCGTTGGCGGACGTGGGGCTGACGCGGCGGGTGGTGCTTTCCGTGCCACATTTTCTGTTCGTTATCTCGGTGCTGACGCAGTCCGATTTGGTGGCGATGCTGCCGGAGCGGCTGGTGCGCAACCAGCCTTTATTACAACGGCTCGAGCCGCCGCTGGCGGTGCCGGGCTTTGAAATGACCATGCTGTGGCACGAACGATCGCACCGGGATCCCGCTCACCGGTGGCTGCGCGAACATATCGTGCGTTCAGTGTGAGCGGGTTGGCGGGTTAAAGGGAGAAGCGTTTTTTGACTCTGTCGATCGGCGTGCCATCGCTGAGCGGCACCTGCGGCAAACGGTCGTAATCGCGAAAGCCCATTTTGTGATAGTAGGCGAGGCCACCGACGTTATCCGCCCGAATGGTGGCGTTGATGTGCTTGAAACCGTGCGACTTCGCCGCCGCTAATGTGGCAGGGAACAACGCACTGCCGACGCCGCGCACCTTCGGCGACAGGCGGGAGAAGGTGGCAATATCTGCGGTATCGGGCGGCAGGGCATCATCTGCGCTCAGCGCCTGGAAGCCCACCAACAGCCCATCCACCTCCGCGACCTGGCAGCTCAGCGCATTGCTGCCGCTGATGAACCATTCGCTGAATTCGGCGGGGGTGAGGGGCGTTTCTATCGCCGTCGTGCCGCCGGCGCCGATCACGTCATTCAATAACTGCGTCAGGGCTTCAGCGTCTTGCGGGGTTACCGTTCTGATCTTCATTGCGTTGCTATCTCCTATGATGAATCGGCTGGAACCATCGAAAGAAGATAGACGCAGGCGTCCGATAATGAAATATCAGAACGTGCCGGACCAAAAGACAGTGAGAGGAATTACATGAACAGGAAGCGGTCGGCCAGCGGAACCCCACGTTCGAGGCGCGGCGGCAACGCGTCGTCGCGATCGTCAGGCCGAGCAGCCTGCGGCGCGGCGTCTTCGGCTTTTTCAATCATCAGCTCGCCGAGCAGGGCCAGAAAACGAGTGAGCTTTTGCATATTCCCTCCGGATCCTTGATTACATTGAGAGTGATACTAATCGCCGCTCAACCGAATGGGAAAAACTTAAAACTCATATCCTAAGAACCGGATCGCATATCGCCTGACCGGGCGACGGTTGCCCATCGCCCGGTGTACGGTTTAGAAGGTGACGTTAACCTTGGCCCACAGGGTGCGGCCCGGCTCATTCACCGCGCTGTTGGCCGAATACCCGAAGGCGCTGTTGCCCGCCAGGTTGAGGTGTTCGCTGTAGGTCTTGTTCAGGATGTTATCCAGACCGGCGCTCAGCTTGACGTTTTTATTCACCTTGTAGGCGGCGTTAGCGGAAAGCACGCCGAAGCCGGCGCTTTCGGCAAAGTCTTTGCCTACCACGTTGCCTTCGTTGATCGCCACGCGGTGTTGGCTGCTGACCAAACGCCACAGGCCGGTGCCGCTCCAGTCGCCGTACTCATAGGTGAGCCCCAGACGCGCCTCCAGCGGCGGGATCTGCGGCAGCGGCCGGCCGTCGCTGGTGTTTTTGCCCCAGGAGTAGGCCAGGCTGGCGTCGGTTTTCCAGTGCTCGCTCAGTTGATAACCCATGCCCATTTCGCCGCCCATGATGTTGGCGTTGACGTTATCGGCCTGGCTGAGACGCGCATTGTGCGGATCGTATTTGAACAGGATGAAATCATCGACGCGGCCCACATAAGCGGAGACCCAACCGTTGAAGCGCTTGCCGTTGTATTGCGCGCCGATGTCGAGCTGCGTGGTTTTCTCGCTCTTGACGTTGGAGAACGGATCCTTGCTGCCGTTCGGGCCTAGCTTCGGCGAGAACAGCTCCCAGTAATCCGGGAAGCGTTCGGTATAACCGACGCCGGCATACAGCATCAGCGGTAGCTCGGCCAGCGTATGCTCCAGGCGCATAAAGCCGCTCGGCAGGGTATCTGAACGTTCCACATCGCGGCCGCTGCGGAAGTTCTCCACCAGGGTGCGATCGAGACGCGCGCCGCCGATCAGCTTATCCTGATCGCTGGTGGACCACGTCAGCTCACCGAAGGCGCCGTAGCTGTTGAACTGGGCGTCTTTTTCCCAGCTACCGCGGCTCATGCTGCGGTGGGTATTGGTCTGCGTGTCCAGGCCGCTTTCAAGCTTCACGTCCTGCCACTGCCAGGTGCCCATCACGCGGCCGCCGACGGTGCGGCGATCGAGCTGCATCGTCATGCCGGAAGACATCATGTGCCCGCCGTGGCCCCCCATGTTCATGCCGCCATGCCCACCATGGCCGCCCATGCCGCCGCTGCCCGGCGAGCGCAGGGTCACGTTGTCCATCACGTGGTTGGCGTAGTTGTAGTAGACCTGCGCTTCCAACTTATCCAGCACCTCGCCGATGTTGGATTTCTCCACCCGCATGCCCAGGCTTTCGCGTTTGAACTGCGAACCGTCCATGCTGCGGCCGGCATAGCGCGCTTCGCCGTTGCCGCGCCCCATCGTCACTTCCAGCAGCGTATCGGCATCCGGCGTCCAGCCGAGCGCCAGATCGCCGTTCCATTTGTCCCAGCGCGATGGCACGCGCGTATTCGTTCCGTCCTGGTAATCGTTGGCGCGCGACTTGTTGGCCATCACCCGCAGGTAACCTTGTTCGGCGCCGAGGCTGGCGTCGATATTCTCGTCCCAGCGGCCATTGGAGCCGGTCAGCACGCTGGCGTTGCCCTTGATGCCCGGTTTGTCGAAGCGCGGACGTTCACGTTCGAAACGCACCGTGCCCGCCGACGAACCCGGCCCCCACAGCACCCGCCCGGCGGCGTTTGTCCCTTTGCCGCACCGGAGGCGGTGAGGATCTACTGCGATCATAGCCTGCGCGTTTTCGATGAAGTGCTTCCGGCAGGCGGCAGCGATAACTCCGGCGTGAGAATTGCGCCACAGCGGCTGGCCGGCATCACGGGAGCGGAGTGGATTGACGTGACGGGGTAACTGATAGTGACGCCGTCACAATACGTTATGTTAAATACAGAGTCTTTTCTCTGTATAATTATTTGTTTTTAAATGGAAAACTAGGCTATCGCATTGTGGCAAACCGCCTCGATATTATGACCATCCGGACCAATGACAAACGCCGCATAGTAGTGGGCATGATAATTGGGGCGTAAACCGGGCGCGCCATTGTCTTTGCCGCCGGCGCTTAACGCGGCGTGATAGAACGCATCGACCTGTTCACGGCTGCTTGCGGTAAATGCCAGGTGCAGATGCGCCGGTTTTTCATCGGTCTGAAACAGGCATAATGACACGTTACCCCGATCGGGACACAGCTCAACGCCATAATCGGGTTCACCTTCGGCAACGATCTTTACGCCCAGCGGCGCCAGCGCATTAAGGAAAAACGCTTTGCTCAGAGCAAAGTCGCTGACGCCAAATTTCACATGGTCAAACATGGGGATGTCCTGGAGTGTGGAAGAATGTTCCCATTCAGTATAGCCAACGCCATGAAGGCCACCGGAAACGGTGAAGACGAACGCCAGTACGCATTTGGCAGGCAGAAGTTCGTTCAACGGCATGAGCAACGGGCGTTGAAATGGTTGGCCACAGGAGAAAACCCATGATCAAGCCAGGACGCCAGAATCCACGTATAACCACATTGGTGCGCATAATGTATATTATGTTAAATTGTATTATTGGATACGCACCGCCGTTAGCCTGGCCGTCCTTTCTCACCTCACCTTCAAGCCTTATCAGGCTGCTAACCTTTTTTATGTTTAAGCCCATCATCAGCCCGTTCAGTTTCAGCACCTCAGTTT